>Ga0189289_10075_pt1 | contig 134615 bp, 119 predicted proteins | sample UW106minimetaG_FD_130313 | JGI IMG/M metagenome (GOLD analysis project Ga0189289, IMG submission 130313) | Marine microbial communities from the Costa Rica Dome - UW106 mini metaG | ecosystem: Environmental > Aquatic > Marine > Oceanic > Photic zone | place: Costa Rica: the Eastern Pacific... | reverse complement strand
GTCAGTTGGAGGAGTTGAGGCTCCTGCATTCGACGCAATATCAAAACCGAGAGCACATTCGCCACCTAGAAGGTGAAGTGGCGCATATAATGGGGTCTCACTCCATGAAAATCACGGCCCCCTTGCGGGCATTGCGCCGCCTATTGGGCCGAGGATAAACCATGCCGCTGTCTCTTTGGTCCCGCACACTCAAATCCCTCAGCGACGCTGCCCCGATTGGCACAATTGTGCACCTTGGGGCGGGTGAGGGGCGCCTGGTTCCGGATTTTCTAACTGCGGGCGCCCGGCACATTGTGCTGCAGGAACCAAACAGGGCTTTTCACGCGGCGCTCAAACGCCTCAGCGAAGATGAACCCACGATAGAGGTGCTTGAAAGTGCTCTGTCCACGGCAATTGGGCAGCACCCCTTTATGAGTTTCAACGTCGCCCGGCAGTCCAGCCTGCGGCAACCCACACAGCTGCTGGCGCTTTATCCGGCGCTCAAAGAGGTCCGTAAAACGGTTCTGGAAACCGTCACGCTGGACCAGGTGGTCCAGCCCGTCGCAATGGACGCGGACCTTGAACACATCTTGATCATCGATTGTCCGGGTGAAGAAAAAACAGCATTAGACCAACTCGCGGATCTGCCGCCGGCAAAGGCATTTACACATGTGTTCCTGCGGGCCGGGTGCTTGCCGCTGTATCACGGCAGTCTTGGTGTCGATGCGCTTGCCGAACAGTTGAAAACCCAAGGATTTGAGATCAAAGGGGAGAGCCACGCAGACGCGGACTTCACCCATTTGGTCTTAACCAAGCCTCGCGTGACACCAGCGCAAGCAAATGACGGTGAAACCGCCGAGGGCGAAGACCCGCGTGTTGCTGAAATACGCGACCTGCACCGCCGACTGGATCAGAGTGAGCGTTTGGCGGAACGTCTGCACGCCGATCTCGAAGACCTCCGGGCCCGCTATGGTGAATTGCTGAAGCACAGTGAAAATCAGGCAGACCTGCTGGGCCAACTGGCCGGACGGCTGGGCGCGAAAGAGCCGGAGTGATGACCGAGTTGACGCCGCCTGCCCCATATGAGCCAGCCGATATCGCTGCGGATGAACGCCCCATGGATTGGGCGCGGAGGGCGCTGCAAGCTGCTGGGGTTAAACCCGCCTCACCCTCGGATCTGCCGGCGCTTTCCCAACTGCTGGAGCAGGCTGCTGCCCTATCGGCACCGACCACCGCAGATCCCATTCGAACCGTGCATCACCTGGCCTGTACGGGCGGCACCTTGATCAGCCGTTGCATCGCCGCAATGCCAAATACCCGGTTGCTGAGCGAAACAGACCCCCTTTCAACCATCAGCAAACATCCGTTTGCGCCTTCTGACCTCGTTGGGTTGGTCCGGCACGGCAGCCGCTCACCCGAACAAACTGAGCTGGCGGATCTGTTTTTTGCAGGCTTTGAAAAACTACGGGCGCAATCGCAGGCCACTGGCCATCATCTGGTCCTGCGAGAGCACAATCACAGCCTGTTCCATACCGGCAACAGCATCGCCAGGCGGCCGGGTCTACTGGACCTGCTGAGCGAACACCTGGCACCTCTTGCGAACAATGGCGCCCCAAATGCCAGGGTCTTGAGTTTGGTGACGGTGCGCCATCCAATCGAATCTTACCTAAGCGTGGTTCACAACAAGTGGCACCGGCAGTTCAAGCCCTCCAACCTGGAAGAATACGCGCGGCGCTATCATGCCTTCCTAGACCGGCACGACTCGCTGCCAATGCTCCGATATGAGAGTTTTGTGGCAGACCCATCAACAACGATGAAGACCGTTTGTGACATCTTGGAGCTACCGTTTAATCCGGACTTTCAGAACCTGTTTCAAGACATCCGACTATCGGGTGACAGCGGCCGCTCCGGCAATGTGATTGCGGCACGGCCAGCGCGGGCACTGACGCCCGCGCTACGACAGGAAATGACAGACAGCCCAGCCTACATCGCACTGTGCGAGCGTCTGGACTATCCAACGCGCATTGAGGTGGAACAGCCGTAAAACGCGGCCCTCTCTGCCATCGCCCAGTGTTCCAACGGAGCGTACGGTCGGTTCACGCTTCAGTAAAGCAAATGCCTCAGTTTCGGTGATCACCAGATCTGCCAGTTTCGGAGGCCGCATGTCCAACACCCCTACCCTTGCATTGCCCTTTGTGATGCCCGCTCAGGCGCAGAAACATGTCACGGTAAACGAAAGCTTGCTGGCGCTGGATGGGCTGGTACAGCTGCGCATTGATGGCTTGGCGCATCTGGTGCCGCCAGCGGTGCCAGAGGATGGTGCCTTTTACGGCGTTGGTCCGGGCGCCAGCGATGGTTTTGCCGGCCAGGATGGCCAGCTGGCACGTTGGCTGGATGATGGCTGGCAGTTCAGCACGCCGCAGGCAGGGCTGATCGCGCTGGATCTCAGCACGGCCCGGCTGGTGGTCTGGCATGATGGCGCCTGGCACCCCCCGGCCCTGCTGCACCAACAGGAACTGGGGATTGGCACCACACCCGATGCGGTCAATCGCTTTGCCGTATCCTCGCCGGCCAGCCTGTTCAGCCATGCGGGCAGCGATCACCGGATGGTGTTGAACAAATCCACGACCGCAGACACAACAACCCTGATGTTTCAGTCGGGCTGGTCGGGCCGGGCGGAAATTGGGTTGGCGGGCACCGACAGTTGGTCGCTGAAACTCTCGGCCGATGGCAGCAGCTGGCTGACCGCGCTCAGCGCAGATCCTGTGACCGGTCATGTGGGCATCGGCACCGCCAGCGCGTCCTGTCCACTAGAGGTCGCCGGGCCAATGCGCAGCGGTCAAAGCAGCAGCGCAGCGCGACCCTCGGCCAGCACATGTGGTGCTGGGGCCTGCCTTTATGACAGCGACCTCAATCAACCGATCTGGAGCGATGGCAGCCAATGGCGCGATGCCAGCGGCACATTGATTTAGCCGTGGCATAGCCGCAAATACAAAGACGCCGCCTTAAAAAGGGCGGCGTCCGTGACAGCCCCGAGGGGTCGCTTACGCCGTTGCCGTCACATTCGTTGTGCCCGCAGCTTTCGCCTCAGCCGTCAGGCGACGCCGCTCTTCCGGGCCAAAGATCACCAGATAGAAGACCGGCGCAGCCACCAGCGTCAGGATCGAGGCAAAGGCCAGACCGCCCATGATCGTCACCGCCATGGAGACGAAGAAGGCATCACCCAAAAGCGGCGCCATGCCGAGGATCGTGGTCGCCGCTGCCAGCACCACCGGGCGCAGACGAGAGGTCGAGGCGCGCACAATTGCCTCGCGCAGTTCAACCCCTTCGGCGCGGACCAGATCGATCTCTTCCACCAGAACGATGCCGTTCTTGATCAACATGCCCGACAGGCTCAACAGGCCCAGCAGCGCGGTGAAGGAGAACGGGATGCCCGTGGCCAGGAGGCCGATCGCCACACCGTTCACCGCCATCGGCACCAAGAGCCAGATGATCAGCGGCTGACGCAGCCCGTTGAACAACAGGATCGAAATCAGCACCATGATCAGGAGCGAGATCGGCAACTGGCCACCCAGGCTTTCGTTGGCGTCGGCCGAGGCTTCGTATTCACCGCCCCACTCCATCGTGTAGCCGGCGGGAATCTCAATCGCCTCAACAGCGGCGCGGACCTCATTGAACACCTGCGATGCGGTCAGATCCGCCGGGATGTCGGCCCCCACAGTGATGGTTGGCACCCGGTTGCGCCGGTGGATCAGGGTGTTTTGCGGCTCATAGCTGATGCCGTCAACAATCTGTTCCATCGGCACCAGCACACCGGTTGGTGTTGCCAGAATCTGATCCATCACGCTCAATCCCGCCTCAGGCGAGGTGCGCACGATGATCGGAATCTGCCGGTCGCTTTCGCGGTAGACCCCGGCGCGCATGCCGTCGGTGGCGAAGTTGAAGATGCTGGCCACATCATCCCGGCTGATCCCGGCGGTCTGTGCCCGCTCGGTCACGTAGTTTGGCCGCAGCACCAGCTCCTGCTCGCGCCAATCGGTGCGGGGCAACAGGATATTGGGTGAGGCCTCTTCCATGACCCGCATGGCCTGATCGGCCAGGTTGCGCAGCACCTCAGGATCCTTGCCAGAGTAGCGCACCTGCACCGGCGCACTGCCCCCCGGCCCAAAGACCAGACGTGAGGTGCGGAATTCACCATCCGGCATGGCTTCGGCGGCGAAAGCTTCCAGATCAGCCTGCAGCTGCGGAATTTCATCCAGCGTATCGGTGCGGATGATCAAATGACCGTAGCCGGGGTTGGCGGGTTCACTGGCATAGGTCAGCAGGAATCGCGTGGCGCCCTGCCCCACAAAGGTGGAGTAATTGGCGACATCTTCACGTTCCGCCAGCCAATCCTCAACGATCTTCATCTGTGCCGAGGTGGTGGCAATCGGCGCGCCCTGCGGCAGCGTGTAATGCGCAAAGAAGATCGGAGTGTTGGAGTTGGGGAAGAACTGCTGCTTCACCTGACCAAAGCCATAGTAGCAGGCCGCAGTGACAGCAAAAAGGGCCACGATCACCAGCCAGCGCAGGCGCAACGCCAAACGCAGTGAGGCGCCAAAGCCGCGGAACAGCAGACCGGAATAGGCATCATGTGCCTCGGCATGGCACACCTTGAAGAAGTAGTGGCCCAGCAACGGCGTCGCCGTAACAGCCAGAATCCAGGACAGCAGCAGCGAAATACCGATCACCGCAAAGAGCGAGAACAGGAATTCACCCGTTGCATCCGGGCTAAGGCCGATCCCGGCGAAGGCCATGATGCCAATCACCGTCGCGCCCAAGAGTGGGATCTGCGTTTTGGCCGCGGCCTCATCCGCCGCATCCCGACTGCTCTTACCCCTGAGCATCGCCGTTTGCATGCCCTCCGCGACCACAATGGCGTTGTCCACCAACATGCCCATCGCGATGATCAGCGCACCCAGCGAAATCCGCTCCATCTCGATCGAGAAGAGCGCCATGAACAACAGCGTGCCCACCACGGTCAGAAGCAGGGTCGATCCCACAACGATCGCGGCGCGTGGCCCCATGAACAGGCCCAGAACCACCACAACGATGCCCACCGACATGGCTAGGTTCACCAGAAAGTCGGTTGAGGCTTCATCCACAACAATATGCTGCTGATAGATCGGGTGCAGTTCCACACCAAAGGGAATGTCTGCCTGCAACTCGGCCAGACGGGCATCCACCCGGTTGCCCACGGCAACGATGTTTTCCGTCGCCAGACCGGCCACACCAAGGGTGAAGGCCTCCACCCCGTCGTGACGGATGATCGCCGCCGGATCATTCTGACGGCCGCGATGCACATGGGCGATGTCGATCAGGTTCAACACCTCACCGCTGACCCCCAACGTCAGCCCGGCAATGTCATCCACGCTGTTGCTGCCGGTCGGGGTTTCGATCCGCACCTTGATGTCATTCTGACGCAGCGAACCCGCCGGCGCGATGGAGTTGGAATTGGCAATCTCATTCAGGATCACCTGGGTGGAGATGTTCTGATGCGCCATCAGCGCCAGATCCGGTTCCACAAAGATGGCTTCGTCCGGCAGGCCCTGAACCTCGACATCTGCGACGCCTTCGACCGCCAGCAATTCACGCCGCAGGAACCGGGACAGATTGTATTTTTCCGCATCGGTGTAGCCCTCAGCGGTCACCGCAAAGAAGATGCCGAACACATCGCCAAAGGAATCGTTCACGCTGGGCTGGGTCGCGCCCTGTGGCAGGCGGCCACTGGCATCAGCCACCTTGTTGCGCAGCTCGGTCCAGATCGCCGGCAATTCGGTGCCGTCATAGGTCGAGCGGATTTCCACATCGATGCGCGACACGCCGGGACGGTTGGTCGAGGTGATGCGATCCACCGCCCCCATGCCCTGAATCGCCGCTTCCAGCGGTTCGGTCACTTCGGTCATCACCTGTTCGGCGCTGGCACCGGGGTATTGCGTGACCACAACTGCGGTTTTGATGGTGAAGGCCGGGTCTTCAAGTCGACCCAGTGAGAAGAAGCCCCAGATGCCGCCAAACAGGCAGATCAGCATGATCAGCCATGTGGTGACCGGGGTGTTGATAGAGGCGCGTGCAATGTTCATGACGGCCCCCTTAATCTACAAAACCGGTGAAGCGGCGTACCGTCTGGCCATTGTCCAGTGCGTTGGCGCCGGTCATGGCGATCTCTTCCCCCAGTTCCAGACCGTCCAGCACCTGAAACTTGCCGTAACGGTCGGCTTCGATGGTGATTTTGCGTTCACTCACGGTGCCTTGGTTGCCGGTTGTCGGGGTGAAGACCATCACATGAGTGCTGCCATCATTTGCAATACGCAGCGCGGTGCTGGGAATCAGCGGCAGGCCTTCTTCCTGCAGGATGGTCGCCAGAACAGTAACCGAAGATCCGGGCAGAACATTCAGGCCTTCGGGCTGATCCAACCCCAGCGTCAGCTGGAAGGTCTGACCAACGGTCGAAGCTTCAGCAACAAATTCGCGGATCTCCAGCGGATAGAGCGCATCGCCCACCGGGAACCGGGCCATCAGCTGCACATCGGTGCTGCTGCCGGCGCGCTGGAACAGAACCTCAGGCACGTCAATTTCGATGCGCAGGTCTGACATATCATGCAGGCGCACAATGGCGTTGCCGGCCCCGACCGTGGTGAAATTCGCCACATTTCGGCTGGCCACCAGCGCATCAAACGGCGCGTGCAGCGTGGCGTGTTCCAGCGAATATTCCGCGTTGCGCAGCGCGATCTTGGCCAGGCCAAACTGGGTTTCCGCATCATCTGCGGCCACCCGCGACACGGCGGTGCCGGTCAGCTGATTGAAACGATCCAGCGTCCGTTTTGCCTGTTCAAACTGCAGTTCAGCCTGATCCAATTGCAACTGAAACGGCTCCTGATCCAAATGCGCGATCAGCCCACCCTTGGGCACGATCTGCCCCTCAATCACCGGGAACTCAACGATCTGCCCGGCCACCTGAAAGGCCAGATCCACCGTTTCCTTAGCCGCCACCTGACCAAAAAAGGTCCGCGTCACGCCTGCGCTGCTGGCCGCAACGGTCATCAGTTTCACAGGGCGCACCACCTCAACCGGGGTTTCGGCATCCGCCTCCTGGGCTTGCGCGGCCAGGGGTAACGCAGCCGTTAAAGCCACAGCAGCCGCGATGGCCGAGGTTTTCAGCCGAAATTCGCGCAGAGCATGAGAGGGGAACATCTTCATTTGCGACTCCTGTCCAAGAGCGTTTCGTGAATATTTTTGCGGGCCTTATCCATCAATCTGGCAAAGGCTTCGGTGTCTTCTGAGTCAAAGCCGGTCACGGCGTGGAAAATCTCGCTGGCTTTCTCAACCAGTTCCGCACGTGTGGCTTGGCCTTTCTCGGTCAGCGACAACAGCCAGGCGCGGCGGTCGCTGGGATCCCTTTGGCGTTCTGCAAGCCCTTCATCTTCCAGCATATCCACAATCGAGGTCACTGTGGAAGGCAGCAGATTCGACGCCCGCGCCAGATCCCCCATTCGGATCGGCTGTTCCAACCGGATCAGCACCCGTTTGGCCGGGTCAGGCAGCGCATCTTCAAGGGCGAGATCTTCAATTGCGGCAAGCACTTGCGTGTAAATCGCATCCACCCCCAAAAGGCTGCGCAGCTCATCGCTGAGCGCCGCTTCTTCAGCCGGATCAAAAAGGGGATTGGAATCGCAATTCACGGGGGAACCTCAAATATTTGCCCGGCTTTTACTTCAATTTCCGAAACATTCAATATGGGAAGTAATTCACGCTTCCGTGAACAGGCGGATATCTGACCACCACTGAGGTAGTACAAAGCTTTTGGGTTTCCCCTCATTGGCTTCCTTTGTAAGGTCGCCGAAACTGTTTCCGATGACCTGCGTGTAGGGATTTCCAATGAAAATTGCCGTTGCTGGCCTGGGCTATGTGGGCCTGTCCAATGCCGTTTTGCTGTCGCAACATCACGATGTCACAGCAGTGGATATCACCGAAGAGCGGGTCAATCTGGTCAATCAGGGTCAAAGCCCGATTGAGGACGCAGAACTCTCCGAATTCCTGCAATCCGGCAGGTTGCGCCTCAGCGCCACAACCGATGCACAATCCGCGTATCAGGACGCCGACTACGTCATCGTCGCCACGCCCACCAATTACGATCCCGACAGCAACTTCTTTGACACCTCCAGCGTTGAGGCGGTGATCGAACAGGTGATTGCGATCAACCCCAAGGCCACCATTGTGGTGAAATCAACGATCCCCGTGGGGTTTGTCAGCGGGATCCGCCAGAAGCTGGCAACCGATCAGGTGATCTTCAGCCCCGAGTTTCTGCGCGAAGGTCAGGCGCTCTACGACAACCTGCATCCTAGCCGGATCATTGTGGGCGAACGGTCAGAACGGGCCCGTGTCTTTGCCGATCTGCTGCTTGAAGGTGCGGCGAAAAAGGATGTTGAGGTCCTGTTCACCGATGCGCATGAGGCTGAGGCGATCAAGCTGTTCGCCAACACTTATCTGGCGATGCGGGTCGCCTTCTTTAATGAGTTGGACAGCTACGCCCTGGCTGGCGGCATGGATTCGCGCCAGATCATCGACGGCGTCAGCCTCGATCCCAGAATCGGTGGCCATTACAACAACCCGTCCTTTGGCTATGGCGGCTATTGCCTGCCCAAGGACACCAAACAGCTGCTGGCCAACTACAGCCAGGTGCCACAAAACCTGATCCGCGCCATTGTTGAGGCCAACACCACCCGCAAAGATTTCCTCAGCGCCGAAATTGTCGCCCGTGCCCCCAAACGCGTCGGCGTCTACCGGCTGGTGATGAAGGCCGGTTCTGACAATTTCCGCCAGTCCTCAATCCAGGGCATCATGAAACGCATCAAGGCCAAAGGCATTGAGGTGGTCGTCTATGAACCCGCCCTCCCCGATGAGGAGTTCTACCGCTCGCGGGTAGAGCGGGACCTGGCGGCGTTCAAAGCCGACTGCGATCTGGTGATTGCCAACCGGCTGACGGATGAGATCGCTGATATCAGCGACAAGGTCTTCACCCGTGACCTCTTCGGCGCCGACTGACCCTAAGCCCGCGCCAACGGAGCCGCGCAGACAAAATCCAATTCGCCGGATTTTCTGATAAGATACCGGCGGAAACGCTTGTGTCGGGCAAACAAGTCCCGCAAAAATCATTTATCTGTTTATGTGATTGATCAGTCTGGGAGGCAGGAATGGACAGTGTTGCGATGGGTCCAGATGGCCAAGCCAATCACCTGCTGGGATTGATGCGATCGCAGCGCAATTCCGGCGCCCTCAAATCCTATACGGAATTTCTGCCCGGGCTGTTTCTGAACTCGGATCCGGCGCTTGAACTGCGTGGCAAGTTCAAATCACCAGCCGATCAACTGCTGGAGCTGACGCTCAAGCCCCACGGCAACGGCAATTGGTGCGGGCTGCATCTGGCCCTTGGTCCGATGCGATTGGATAATCTGGGGATCTTTGGCTTTGCCCTCAGGGGTCATGCACGTGAAATGACGATGCTGCGCGCCTGCCTGCGGTCCGGCACGGACGAAGGTTTCGTTGATTGTTTTTTTGACAAACACGTCCTGCTGCGCGCCGAAGAAGCAAGCCACATTGATGCCCTGTCTTTGAACCAGAACACCAATATCCCAGAACATGCCAACTGGCGCGAATTGGTGATCTTCCTGCCGACTCAGGCCTGCCAATTGATGCTTGCAGATCTGCGCGTCTTTGCGGTTTGAATATGGACCTCGCCCTCGCCATTCCTGTTCACAATGATGCGGCCGGGCAGAACAGGCTGCTGCAACAGGCACGTGACTTTGGCATTTTCAAACAGGTCGTTGTGGTGGATGACGCTTCACAGCCGCCGGTTGCCACACCACCTGGCCCGCAGCCTTTTGACCTGGAGGTCTTGCGCCTGCCGCAGTCGAAAGGGGCCGGGGCGGCGCGCAACCGTGCCATCGCCGCATTACGCTGTTCACATGTGCTGTTTTTCGACAGTGACGATCTGCTGACCAGCGATTTGCCGGGCCTCTGGCAGGATCTTCAACGCCATAATGCGGACCAGGATCCCTTTGATTTCTGCCTGTTCCGGCACCACGACAGCCGGCGCGGCGACATGGGCGGTTGGGGACAGATGCGTTTTGATGACCGGATCTGGCGCAAAGCGCGGCTCAGCGGTCAGAACCTCTGTGCTTTGGACGAACAGCAATCCCATCTGCTGTCTCAAACCGCAAACTACCCCTGGAACAAGATCTACAGCCTCGATTTCCTACAGCGGGAAAACCTGCGGTTCACCGAGATTGAAGTGCACAATGACATCGAGTTCCATTGGGCATCCTTCATCACAGCGGATCGCATTCTGGCCTCAAACCGGATTGCTGCGGTGCATTTCATCGGGCAGGCAGATCGGGCCAAACAACAGATCACCGGACGCAAGGATCTGGCCCGCCTTCAGCTCTTCAAGGCACTGTCGGCGCTGGAACCCCGGCTGACGACCCTGGCACAATCCGCCGGGCAGCAAGCGGCAGACCTGTGGCGGCTCAGCCTGCTGAGTTTCGTCAGCGACCTGATGCTTTGGGTGCGTGAAACCTTGGACCCGCAGCATTTTCAAAACCTGCAGACCGCCCAACACCGCTACTTTGGCAGCGTTCTATCCGATGAGCTGTTGGAGCTGTTTCATCAGCGTGATCCGGTCATGGCACTACAGATCCTATTGCAAATGGCCGAATCTGGCGAAATCGATCGCCCTAATCAGGCGGCCTCGACCCCGACCAATCCCGTTGCCGCAACACCCCAGCCCTCCCTGTCCGGAGTATCGGTTTGAAGACCACAAGTCCCTCTCTCATCACCCTCACGCTGTGCCCCTCTGCCGCTTTGGAAGAAACCCTTGCTGAGGATCCACGTGGGGTTGTCGCCGCGGATCAAACGGCCAGCGTTGCGGATCTGGAGGCGATGGTGCGTGCGAATTGGGCCGCGATCAAGGATGTCGCGGGGGTCCGGGCTGTTGTTGTCCTGCCCGACCTGCCCGCGTTGGATGAGCTGTCCCTGCGGGCCAAAGAATCCGGGATTGAGGTGGTGCGGCTGGAAACACCGCTGCCCGACCGGCAGCAGATTGGTGACATGATCCGGCGCGAAAAGGACACCCCCTATGTGATCCTTCTGGAGGAGGCCGATCGCCTGACACCCGGCGCGCTAGCGCATCTGCTGACCCGTTTGGAAAACCGCAACAGCTTGGGGGAATTGCCGGATCTTCTGGTCCTGAACCAGGCGCATTGGCTGAGCGATCCACAGACCGTTCTGCCACATCCAGATGCCGCGGCGATGGCCGCGTTGCCCACAGGCCGCAAGGGCCCAAACCTTGAGGATCTGATGCGTCTGTTGCCGGATCCGCAACGCCTGATCCGCCGCGACGCCGGGCCAAATACCGCCAACGGCTGGCAAAACCCTCACGCGGGCTGGCCCGTCTATGAAGCGCAACTGCAGGACGCGCAGTCATTGCTGGTGCTGCGCCGCCCCTTGGTGCTGCGGCGCTGGCGGCCTGCGGCGGTGGTCTCTGGCCTGGCCAGCCTGGCAGACAACCGGGGCAAGGCCCAAACCCGGCGCCTGATCTGGCTGGACTATGCGCTACCCCATTGCGACGCGGCCGAGGCGGAGGCCATTCTGGCCGCGGCGGAAACCGCGCTGCTGGGGCTGACAATGCCGACCGCAGATGTGGATCCGACCCTTCAGTCGGCCCAACATCTGTTGCGGGTGCTGGGCCGCGAGGGCCGCACCGCCGGCCGCGCCGCATTGGCGCTGATCCTAAGCGCCCAGCAGGCCCGCCATAGCCAAGCCCTAGCGCAAAGCTACGCTGCCCTGAGGCGTGATCTGGATCTGGCCCTGCCAGGGCCGCAATATCTGCGCGACCTGCATGCACGTTTGCGCCAGCTATGAACACCCAGCCCGTTAAAGTCTATCTGCAGGGTCCACACGCCAAGCGCAGCCCGCTCAGCTACCCAGCGCTGGCCCCTTTTTTCCAAGACCGCATATCGTTGGTCGGCCAGCCGGAGCAGGCCGACCTGCAACTGTTTTCGCATTCTCTGGATGTGGAAATGGCCCCCGTTGCCCAAATCCAATGCTGGCGGCGCCATCGCCAACCGATTGTCTGGCTCTCGGAAGAGCCGTTTTGGGACACGATCTGGGGCAAGGCCCCACTGGCGCCCGTCCTGACCGTCGACAGCCCCTTGGGCGGCGTTCCGGTGCATCAGATCAACCACCAAACCTCAGCCATTTTTCGCTATGACCAGCTGCCTTATTACCTGCTGACCAACCCCCGGTTCCAGAACGCCTATGCCCGGATGTTTGCCCGCAACGCGCAGAAAACACCGCGGCAGTGGTTGTTGGAATTTCAGGCCCGCCCGGTTGAGCTGAGCTTCATGTTCGAAAAACGCGCCGCGCCGCATCACAATGTCAGCTGGCCCGAAGGGGATGTCACCGGCCTGTGTGCCTGGCGGACCGAACTGGCCTTGGCCTGTCTGGAGCAAGCGGGTAGAGAGCAAAGGGTCGAAACCCATGGACGCAGCTGGCATGGCGGGTTGGCGCGGCAGGCCATCGCCGGGGACTGGCACGCCGACAAATTGGCGACCTTGGATGGCCACGCCCGCCAAATTGGCGCTTTGGAAAACACTCATCAGCCGCAATATCTGACGGAAAAACTGTTTGATGCCTTCGCCTGCGGCGCGCGACCGCTCTACTGGGCCTCAGACCAAAACCGCATCCATGATCTGGCCCTGCCAGACGCATCCTGGGCCAATCTGTTTGGCTTTTCGCCAGCCGCCGCCGCGGAGAAAGTGCTCAGCTGGCGCCCCGACGTCGCCTTTGCCGAGGCCTACGGCGAAGCGCAACAGATCCTGGCCAAGCATTTCGGCAATCCTGAGGTCTGGACCCAAGAGGCGGAGCGCTTTGCCACTGTCCTGCACGCAGAGCTGCTTGCGCTACTAGACCGGGGATCAGCTTCGATCTGTGAGGCGGATATCCCAACTGATCAGGGGGCTGGCTCAACACAGTGAACCACTGTGCAACTGCCGCGGCGGCTTACCCCGCGACGAAGCTTTGCAAATCAAAGATCGGCAGAAGCACTGCCAGAACGATCACCAGCACCGCCGCACCGACGAGGATCATCAAGGCGGGTTCCAGCAGCGCGGCAAGACGGCGGCGGTCATTGGTCAGGCTGTTTTCCACCAGCTCTGCCGCGCGCCCAACCATCGGGGCCAGCCGGGCCGAGGCCTCCCCAGCTTGGATGAGTTGCCGCGCCACCGGGGGCACCACAGCAAGGTGTTCCATCGCCTGGCTCAGGCCCTCCCCCTGTTCCAGCGCGGTCACCGCGGACTGGCCTTGGTGACGAAACCGCTGCATCTGCAGGACATCGGCGGCGCTGGCCACCGCATGCGGCACCGGTTGGCGGGCAGACAGCATTAGCGCCAGCGCGCGCAGGTATTGCACCGCCTCCGCCCGTTGCAGAAACGCGCCCACCAGGGGCAGCCGCAACAACAGGCCATCGCGGCGATGACGCAGGGCAGCGTTCTGGCCCGCGCCAATCCACATCGCAATCAGCACCAAAAGGGCGGCCAGCACCCAGACCCAGTGATCTTGCAACCAGTCACTGATGGCCAGAACCACCTGTGTCAGCTCCGGCAGGGGGCGGTCAGACAGTGCGTAAAGCGATACGATTTCGGGTGCGACGGTGGTGATCAGAATGGCACTGACCAGCAGCGCAACGGCTGCGACAAAACACGGGTAGATCAACGCAGTGGCAATGCGCGCGCGATCTTCGCCGCGGCTTTCCAGGAAATCCGCCAATTCGCCAAACACCCGCGCCAGATCGCTGCCCGCCTCGCCTGCTGACACAGCGGCCACATAATAGGGCGGGAACCCACCGCCGCTCAACTGCAGGGCCTCAGCCAAAGGGGCACCATCCAGCAGCGCGGCGCGGGCACGGGCGGCCATGGCCTCCAACTTGGGATCACCGCTTTGACGGACCGCTTCAAGGGCGGCTTCCAAGGGCAACTCAGACGCCAGCAACACCGCCATTTGCCGGGTAAACACCACCTGCAACGCGCCGTCCAAACGGGCCCGGCCAAGCCGGGCTGCAAACCCCGCCGGCGCAACAGCACCGGCCTGTTCCGATTTCAGGCTGAGATCACTGACATAAAGCCCTTTGGCCGCCAGCTGGGCCGAAGCCTCTGCCGCGCTTTCGGCCACAATCGTCCCCCGGCGCAGCTTCCCTGCATCGGTGTAGGCGCTGTAGCCGAAGGCCTTCATGCCATATCCCCAACCACACGCAGGGTCTCGGCCAGGCTGGTTCTGCCCTCGGCCACCGCGCTTAGCCCCTGCCCCAGCAAGGTTTCCGCCGCAGACAGCGCAAGTGGGGCCAGTTCGCCCTCATTGGCGCCGCGATCAATCGCCGCCCGCAGATCATCGCCAACCTCCAACATCTCAAAGATACCAAGGCGCCCGCGATAGCCGCTTTGGTGGCAGGTCGGGCATCCCACCGCTTCTTGAATTTGATCCGGAACCGGCAGACCGTGGCGGTTGAAAATCGCCTGTTCGCTGGGCCCCGGGGCGTGCGGGCGGGCGCAGTCGGGGCAGAGCCGACGCAACAGACGTTGCGCAATCACGCCACGCAAAGTGGCCGAGATCAGGAAGTTATCAACGCCCAGATCACGCAGGCGCACCACCGCGCCCAAAGCATCATTGGCGTGCAGCGAGGAGAACACCAAATGCCCGGTCAGCGCAGCCTGCGCCGCCACACCGGCGGTTTCACTGTCCCGGATCTCCCCCACCAGAATGACATCAGGGTCCTGCCGCAGCGTGGCGCGCAGCCCGGCGGCAAAGCTCATCCCGATGTCAGCATTGATCTGGCTTTGCGACACACCGGGCAGATCATATTCGATGGGGTCTTCCACCGTGACGATGTTGCGCTCTGACCGGTTGGCCAGTTGCAGCAGCGAATAGAGCGTTGTTGTCTTGCCAGCACCCGTGGGGCCGGTGGCCAGGATGATCCCGTTTGGCCGCGCGGACAGCCGTTCCAGCAGCGCCTGCTGATCGGCGCTGAGCCCAAGATCCTGCAGCGGCAGCAATCCGGCCGACCGGTCCAGGATCCGCAGAACAATCCGTTCGCCATAATGCCCGGGTAGTGACGATACGCGTGTGTCAATCACCCGCCCGCCAAAGGCCAAGGGGATCCGGCCATCCTGCGGCAGCCGTGTTTCCGCGATGTCCAGACCTGCCATCACCTTCAGCCGTGACACCACCCGGCGCAGCGGCACATCAGACCGGTTGAGGATTTCCTGCAGGAAACCGTCAATCCGCATCCTGACACGCAACCCCTCCTCATGGGGTTCAAAATGCAGGTCCGAGGCGCCTTCCTGCACCGCCCGGCGCAGCAGTTGGTTCACCAGCTGGATCACCGGGGCATCCCCCGCCGCATCGCCGCCATCCTCCAACAGGTCGCGCTGACGATCGTTCAGGCTGTCACCGGCGCCGTCGCTCAGATCAAAAACCAGGGCGTCTTCTTCGCCCGCCCCGTTTTCATAGGCTCGGCTGAGCGCCGCCTCAAACGCAGACTGGCTGGCGTGTTCGATTTGCGGGCTGACCGTACCGTCACCTTGGCGCAACCGACGCAGGGCTTCGCGCATGCCAAGCGGTGTAGCCTCCGGGCCAAGGATCAGCTGCCCGCCCTGCACCACGACCTGTTGGTCGCGGGCAAAGCCAAACGGCAGACGTTTCGGCGCTTGGCCGGTGGACGGGCGCGCGCGGTCAGCGGCCATGTTACTGCCCGAACCGCAGCCGGGTCGGCAGGGGTGGGAAATTGCGGCTTTGCGCGCTGTCATCGATGAAGCCCGCATCAAACGGCTGGTTCAGATCCGCCCCGTCAAACGGCAGCGGCTGCAGCCCCGGGGTGGCGGGGGCAATCGCTTCGCTGGCGGCGCGGGCTTCGCGGGCAATCTCCCGCGTGAGCTTGCGGCCCTCGGCCTCGGTGTTGACCACCTGCGGGCGCAGCAGCACCAGCAGAACCCGCTGGTTCTTGGAGGCGTTTTTGCCTTTGAACAGGCCACCAACCAGCGGCAGACGTGACAGCCCGGGCACTTCCTGGGTGACGGACCCGGCGCCGTTTTCCAGCAATCCCCCCAGCAGGATCACATTGCCGTCGCTGACCAGCACATTGGTGGACAGGGCGCGTTTGGCCGTAATCTCACCCCCCGCAGCAGACTGGCGGTTGGTCAGGTTTGAGACCTCTTGTTTGATCGCCATCTTCACGGTGCGATCCGCATTGATCTGTGGTGTGACGTTCAGGGTCAGACCCACATCCTGCCGCTCAACCGTCTGGAAGGGGTTTTCCACCGCGCTTTCGCCCACAGTTGAATAGGCCCCGGTCAGGAATGGCACGTTCTGCGCCACCACAATCTCAGCCTCTTGGTTGTTCAGCGTCATGATCGACGGGGTCGACAGCAGCCGGGTCGAGCTTTGGCTGGCAATCGCCGACAGGAAGGCCGCAACACCCCGTTCGCCCTGACTGGGCACACCGGCAATCACGCCACCGGATCCGGCATCAATCACCTCACCATTGACCACGGCAGCAACCATATTGGTCAGGCTGGGGCGGCCCTGCAGGGAAAACTGCACGCCCCCGACAACCGCGTTGTTAAGGATCCCGGCCCATTGCACCGCAAGGTCCGAGAAGCCTTCGACCGACATTTCAAAGATGACCGCTTCGACCAGCACCTGACGCGGGCGACGGTCCAGGTAACGGATCATGCCAACGATATCTTCCAGCCGGTCCTGCGGCGCGGTGATCAGCAGGGTGTTGGTCTGCAGCTCAGGCACGATACGGATCGGCGCCTCATTGGCCCCGGCCTGTTCATTGTTCAGCGCCCGCAGCACCACATCGGCCATGGTCGCGGCATCTGCGTAGTTCAGCCCCACCGCATGGCTGGTTACATTGTTGGTCTGCGTGTCCAGACGCGCCGCCAGCACCCGCACCTCTTCGCGCAGGTCCTTGGAGCCGGACACGATCAGCGCGTTTGAGCGTCGATCGACAGACAGCGCCGCATCGGCTGGCAGAATATCCATTGACTGAATGACCTGCGCCACCTCAGCGGCATTGGCATTGCGCAGGCGGATCATCTGGATCTCGGCCTCACGCGGCTGGTCCAGCCGTTTGATCAGCCGTTCAATCCGCGCATGGTTGCGGCCCCGGTCTGACAGGATCAGCAGACGCGCACCGGGCACCGGGGTCAGCACCGCCTCAGCTGGCAGCAGCGGGCGCACCACCTCAACGATCTCATTCAACGGCGCGTTTTTAACCTCGATCACCCGAGTTTCATAATCCGGCGCAGCATCCTGACTGCCCGAGGACAACTCGCGCGCTGCGCCCATGGAAACGATACGATCGGCGCCATTACCTTCCAGCACGGTCAGGCGGTTCAGCTCCAACACGTTGAGGAACACCTCATAAAGCTGATCCGGGCTGAGTGAGCTGGGCGCCAGCACCGTAACCGTGCCGCGCACGTTGGGATCCAGAACAAAGTTGCGCCCGGTGGCTTCGGCCACAATCTCCACAAAGCTGCGCAGATCCGCATCACGTAGGTCCAGCTCCACCGAGCCGTTGCTCTGCGCCCAGACCGGTGTTGCCGGCACCGCGCCACAGGCCAAAGCCACAGCCAAAAGCGCGACCCTTGCCCGCAGATAAACGCGCGCCCAAAGGGGTGAAATGCAACGGTGCAGCAAAGTCATTCTCTGTCCTCATGCCTCGCTCTGCGGCGGGGTCCCCGGTAATTTGCTCAAGTCTAGCCGATGCCGGACCCGATGGCACCAGATTTGGCACCAGATTAGTGATTTTCTGCTGAGATGTTGTGCTGTTTACCGCACAGGGTGTCAGGGCTGATCGGCAAAGCCCAACAGCCGTGGCGCCCCACCTTCTGTGGCGCGATCCTGCACCCACAGACCCTCGGCATCGATGCGGGTGACGATCAGCTCATCCTGCAACACATCGCCCAGACGCAGGATTCGCTCCCCCGTCGGATGTGAAACCATGCCCCAGGCTTCGCCACCCGCGCGAATCACCCCTTTCAGCTGGTAGCCAAGCGCATCCAGCGGCGGGCCAACGGCAACCTCGCGCGCTTCGGGCTCAGGCTCTTTGACCGCGGGCGGTGCCATACCGGGCGGTTGCAACTCCCCAAAGAGCGCCGGCCAGGGTGCGCGAGGGGCCTTGGCGGCGGGGGTCGGCTGTGGTGCCTCACTGCGGGGCGCGCCAGCCGCGGCGGTCAGATCGCCCGCCTGCCCCTGCTGGGCATCGTCATAGAGCTGCCAGCCAAACCAACCGCTGGCCGCCAGTCCCAGAACTGTCACAACAGCTGCGAGCACGCGCATCACTCTGTTCCCTCCTCACGCCAATGGGTGGCGGATTTGCCCGATGTTGCCATTTGGTCCCTATGCCTCACGAACCCGCCCATGAGATAGACGCTCGGCCACAGGGCATGTTAGGCTCTGTTTTAAACCAATTGCCAGAAAATGAGCAGAGGATGCGGGCAGGAATTTTCACCAAAGCGAAATCCGGTGGCTTGATCGGATTGAAACCGGCTGTGCTGCCAGTTGTCTTGCTGCTGCTGAGCGGCTGCATGGAGGCGGGGAGTAGCACCTCAACCGCAGCCACCAAACCCGGCGTGTTTCAGGCCCGCTATGAAAAAGCCCGCGCCGCGCTTGAGGCCGGCAAGTTTGATCGCGCGATTTCAGGATATAAGGCGCTGCTGCCGCAAGCTGGCCCACTTGCCCCCCGGCTGCAATTGGAATTGGCGCATGCGCAGCTGCGCAACGGCGATTATGCCGCCAGCGCGCAGGCCGCTTCGGCCCTGGCGATCAGCCAGCAGGGCGATGCCCGCGCCGCAGCCCTGGCCGTGCAGGGGGTTGCCCAGCATGAAATGGCCCTGGCCGCCATTCAGGCAGGTCGTCTGGATGAGGCAGCAGGCCTGCTGACACAGGCGGATAAGGCGATGGCAGACGTGTTGAAAACCAACGTCGAAATGGATCCCCTTGGGGCGCTGGCCGCACGCCGCGCCGCGATCAAAGTGCAAAAAGACCGGATTTCCAGCTGAGCAACCGCGCCACTCATGCGCGCCCTATGCGCACCAGCAGAATTTTCATTCTGCTTTTCTAAGCAGAGCGGAAAATGGCACATTTTCCGCCGCGAAATCCAAACAGGATTTCGCGCCCGACAGATCAAACGGCACCGCTGTGCAGATAGACAAACACGACCAAGCCCGTATCATACCAGCGACTGAGAGCATCAATTACGGCGCATCTACAGCGCATCTCCTTAGGGCAGAAGAGAACACCATGACAGCACCAGCTGAACATCCCGATGAACGAACACCACGCGATGCAGGGTTTTCCCTGTTGGAACTGATGGTCGTTGTGGTCATTCTGTCCGTTCTTGCGCTGGTCATCGTTCCGCGGGTGATCGATCGCCCGGATCAGGCCCGGATGGTGCGCGCCCAAAGTGACATCGCGGCCATCTCCTCGGCGGTGAAACTCTACCGGCTGGACAATTTCCGCTACCCAACCACGGAACAGGGTCTGGCCGCATTGGTCAGCCAACCCAGCAGCCAACCGCAGCCGCAGAACTGGGCCGCAGGCGGCTATATGGACCGGCTGCCACAGGATCCATGGGGCAAGCCTTACCAATACCTCTCGCCCGGGGTTCACGGTGAGTTTGACATCTTCACCTATGGGGCGGATGGCCGTCCGGGCGGCAGCGGCGCGGATGCTGATATCGGATCTTGGGATGCCTCTGCCAACGCCCAGAACGGTTAATCCCGACCCCGCGCGGGCCAAGGCACCGGCGGACCGCGGCTTTGGTCTGATTGAGCTGTTGGTTGTCCTGACGATCCTTGCAGTGCTGGCGGTGGGCGTCAGCCTTAGCGTCCGGTCCGGTGCGGGCCAAAACGACGCCGCGCTGTTTCAACAACGGTTTGCGGATCTGCGCCACACGGCCATCCAGCGCCGGCAGTTGCATGGGGTTGCCGTGACCAATAACGGGCTGAGCCTGCTGCGGCAAACCGCGGGGGATTGGCATGTGCTGTCCCAACAGGACTGGTCCGACGGGCTGCGCAGCCATAGTGCGGCGCCGCTGCTGCTTGGCACGCAGCCTAGGCTAAACGCCCGCCCTGACATTGTGATCCTGCCCGATGGTCAAAACAGCACCTTCAGCATCGCGTTCAAATCGGGCGTGATCTGTGAAGGCAGTGCCGGGGGGATGCGTTGTGAGTGACCCACGCACCCCTTCTAGCACCGACAATGACCGGGGCCTGACCCTGATCGAATTGGCGGTGGCCATTCTGGTCCTCGCCCTTGGGTCCTTGGCGGCCATGCAGGGGTTGGACCAATCGCGCGTCGCCATAGGCGGGGCGCTGCCGCGGGCCCTGGCGCAGGAGGTGTTGCGCAACCGGGTTGAGGAATGGCGGCTCTACGGCACTGCGGCCAGCGCCCTACCCCAACAAGTCCGCATGGCGGGACAGGCGTTTCAGATCGAGACCAACCGGCAAACCACCACCGCCGGTCTGATCCGGCTGGAGCTGCGTGCAGTTGCGCTGGACCGCGATGGGGAGGGTGCGCTCTTGGTGACCTACCTGCCCAATTTGCCCGCCCTCCCCCCGGGGCCGGAGCGATCACGATGAAGACACAGGCGGACAGCGGGCTCAGCCTGATCGAACTGGTTGTTGCAATGGCGCTCTTTGCGCTGGTCGCGGTTATGGGCGTGCAGCTCCTGCATGTCTCACTAACCCAACGTGACCGGCTGCTGACACATCACGAAACCGGTCTTGAGGTGGCGCAGTCCCTTGCCCTGCTCCGGCAGGATCTGACGGCGCTGACCCCGCGGCTGTTTTTTCCACCTCGCAACGGCGGCGACATCCCGCCCCCTATGAGCGCGCTACAACAAACGCCGGATGGCTTTGCCTTTTCGATCGATGGCTACCGCCCGCTGGCCGCCCCGGATCAACGGATCGCCGCCCGGGTGATCTATGCCTACGACCGCGAAAAACAGACCCTATCCCGCCAGATTTGGGCCGGGCTCACCCCTGTAGGCAGCGCCCAGTTAAGCGCACCGCAGCCTGTAATGACGGGGCTCAGCGGGCTGAGCCTGCGCAGCTACTGGCCCAACATCGGATGGGTCAGTGGCTTGCGACCGCCCCAAGCGATCCAAACCCAAAACCCCGCCCCCAGCGCCGACGGCGATGGCGCAGCGGTGGTGGCTGAGACCTATTCAGATCTGCTGCCCGCCGCGATTGAGGTGGTGCTGGACCATCACACTGGCCCGCTGCGATTGGTGAAGAGCCTGCGATGAAACGGCATGATAACGGCTTTGTTCTGGTCAACGCCCTGGTGCTGGTCGCCGCGCTGTCGGCATTGGTCATCCTGCTGCTGGGTCGCGCTGAACTGGGCCGCCAATCGCTTCAGGCCGGGCAGAACACTCAGAGCATGGACATGGCCCTCGACAGTGCCGAGGCTCTGGCGCTGCATCTGCTTTACCGTGACCGCCAAAACGCGGAGGCCTGGGATCATCCAGGCGAGGCCTGGGCGCAGCCCTGGCGGGATCTGCCCCTTGATGGCATCGACAGCCCCTTTGCCACCGTCACACCCGGGCCTTTGTCAGGCTGGAACTTGACCGGCGGACTGCGCGACGAACAGGCTCTCTTTAACCTCAATTGGTTGACACGCCCGGCGGAGGATCCGCTGCAGGCTGCCTTTGACCGGCTGCTGGAACGACAGGGCATCGCCAGCACCGCCGCGACGGCGATCCGCGCCTATCTGCAACCCGGTGGCCCCAACGAACGCAGCGCTTATCAGCAGCCCCCTTTGCCACGTGATCCCGTCGGCGGCGCCCTGTTTTCCATGGCCCAGCTAGACGAAATCACCGCCCTGTCTGACCGCGATCGCGCCCGGTTGCGCCCATTGGTGACGGTTCTGCCCGGCGACAGCCAGATCAACGTCAACACGCTTGGCCCGGACCTGCTGGCCGCGCTGCTGCCCGATGTGCCGCCGGCCCAGCAGGCCAGTCTTCTGGCCAACCGCAGCCGCCAGCCCTTCACCTCGGTTGAGACATTCCTCAGCGCACTTGGCCTGAATGAAGAGGCCGCGACCACCGCCGGCCTGTCGCCGGATCGGCTGAGCATCGAAAGCCAATGGATGTCGCTCACCGCGCGTTTGACCCGATCAAACACCACGCGGGAACCCACTGCAGATCCCGCGTACAGCGCCACCCGGCAGGCCCTGATCTGGCGCGCCCCCGCCCCGCTGGCCCCGGAAATCAAATGGCGCCGCAGCCGCTTTGATTAACACCGCACCCCATCAAGCCATTGAACCCCACCGCATCTCAGGTCAGGATGGCCGAAACCTTTGCAATTGATCGAAAACCTGTGACCAAGCCCATCCGTCGCCCTTCAGCTGCAGCCCGCAATGCGGCGCTGGACCTGCATCATTTGCAGGCCCCGTCACATGGTCAGGCTGATGCCGCTACCAGCCTCCCGGCCGGGCCCCATGTGGCGCTGATCCCCGGTGCATTGGTGCCAGCGCTGCCCGTGCAATTGCCAAAAGGGCTGAGCGGCGCGCCACGCGAAGCGGTGGCACGGCGACAGCTGCGTGATCAACTGGGGCTCAGTGAAGCGGATCATGATCTGCGCCCGCTGGAGCTGAGCGCCGCAAACTGGCGGCATATGTTGCTCTGCGATCAGGCAACCCTGACCGAATGGCGCGCCCGATGCGCCCCGACGGCGCAGGCGCTGCTGCCTGACTACCTGTCGCTGCCGGCTGGATCCAGCGTCTGGTCGCTGGCGCCCAGCCCTTCCGGTGATCTGTTGGTGCGCCTTGGGCCGGAGGCCGGGTTTGCCGCCCCGCCGGATCTGGCGCTGCGCCAACTGGCAGCGCTTTGGGCAGAAACAGAGCCTGAAAACCGCCCCAAAGCGTTGCTATGCGCCGAGGATCTGCAACAGGCTGTGCCGCATATCGTCAGCTTTGCCGCGGAACGGAACCTCCCCCTTGCCGCCACCGCTGACGCGCTGCCGGATGGCTGCACCGCGGTCCGGTTTGGCCATGGTGAGTTACAATTGGACCTGCGCCGCGATGCCCACCGCGCCCGCCGCCAACTGACCGAACAGATCCGCCCCTGGCGCTGGTCCCTGTTGGCAGCAGCGCTGGCAACGGCGCTTTGGTCAGGCGGCCAATGGAGCCAGATCCGCCAATTGGAGGCTGAAGCCGCGCAACTGGCTGACGCGAATGAAGCCCTGGTGCGCCAGACGTTTGTGCCAGATGGCCCCCTGCTGGATCTGCGGTTGCAGGTGGCCCGGGTGTTGTCAGACCGGCAGGCCAAGGTGGCCGCCGCCGCCAATGCAACACCGGACGGCCCCTTGGCCGTTCTGGCGCTGGCCGCCCCCGTCCTGCACAACGCCCGCACCGCAGGTGTGCGCCTGCGCGAGGTGCGCTTTGACCCCGCAATCGGTGTACAACTGGACATCGCCGCCCCCGATTTTGCCGCACTGGATCAGCTGCAATCCGATCTGGCCGGCAACGCGCTGCAGGTCGGACTGCAAAACTCCCGCACTTTGACCGAAGCGGGGGAAAGCGGGGTCGCAGGCATCCTGGTGTTGGAGGCCGGATCATGAGCAAGCTGATTGATCTGCTGAGCGACCGCAGCCCGCGTGAGCGCATGCTTCTTGCGCTGATGGTGGCGGTGCTGCTGCCCGCCTTGGTTTACCTCACGCTGATCCAACCACTCACCGAACGTCTGAGCGCGGCGAAACAGGCACGGTCTGAGAGCGCGGCGCTTTCGCTTTGGCTCAATGATCGGGCCGCCGATCTGGCCCTGCTGCCGGCAGTAGACGAAGCATCCAGCAGCGATGCCGAAACCCAGGCCATCGGATCCGCCGCGCTGGAAGAGAGCCTGAAACGTGTGCGCCTGCGCCCGCTGCTCAGCGCCTTGGAGTTGGAAAGCGATGGCTCAATTCAGCTGCGGTTTGATGAGGTGCGTTTTGTGGCGCTGATGGAATGGCTGTCCGGCAGTCACCCGGGCTGGGGCTATGACATCACCCAGATGCAAATCCGCGCCCACGCCGTTCAGGGCAAGGTCAGCGCCCGGCTGACGCTCAGCCCGCGCTGATCCGGTGACGCAGCTCACCTCCGCCATCCTGCTCTTGCTGATCGGGCCCGCGATCGGGTCCTTCCTGGGGGTCGTGATTGATCGGTTTGGCCGCGAGGGCGCGAACAATTCAATCGTCACCGCCCGTTCCCGCTGCCGGTCCTGTAACACGCCTTTGGGTGCCACCGAACTGATCCCACTGGTCAGCTATCTGATCCAACTGGGCCGATGCCGACACTGCCGCGCGGTGATCCCGGCACAGCTGTTTTACCTTGAAATACTGGGGCTCGGCGCCGCCGCACTGGCACTGGCGGCCTACCCGTTTGACCCAGCCCTTGCCTGGGGCTGGGCGCTCTGGCTGTGGATCCTCATCGGCCTTGCGGGCTGTGATCTGCGCTGGATGCGGCTGCCGGATGGACTGACAGCGATACTGGCGGGGACCAGCCTGATACTGGCGCCAAAATTCAGCTTTGCCCTCTGGGGTGCAGCACTTGGCGCGGGCAGTTTTCTGGCGCTGCGGCTGATCTATGCGCGGCTTCGCGGCCGTGAGGGGCTGGGCCTTGGCGACGTGAAACTGATGTTCGGCCTCGGCGCCTTTACCGGGCCGCTGGACCTGCCGCTGCTGGCCCTGATCGCCGCCCTGCTGGCCTTGGGTCTTGCCACCGTGACCCACAGGCGCGGGGCAAACCTCAGCACACAGGCGGTGCCCTTTGGCGCAGCGCTTTGTGTCGCGGCGGCGCTCCTCTGGTTGTGGCGGTTTTTTTGACTGCTTCAGCACCGCGCGCGGCCCGGCAATATTGCGGCCAAATCTATACCAAAGCCTAGGCAGGTGCGGATTGCTCGCTTAAGAAGGGTCAAATGCCGTTCACCAAAGAGAATTTCATGCGTCCTGTTTTTCTTGTCACCGCCCTGTGCCTCAGCCTCACCGCGCCCGCTTTGGCGCAAGAGGCAGCAGACCTGCCAAAAATGGAAGCGATTGAGGCCGCCTGGGCCGCGGGTGACTATGAAACGGTGCGTCAAGGCCTGAAACGGCTGGCCGAAGAAACCGGATCCTCACTAGCGCAGTTCCGCTATGCCCGGGTGTTGATCGACGGACGCGGCGGGCCTGTCGATCTGCTTGGCGCAAGGGATTGGTTAGAACGGGCGGTGGCGCAAAACCACCTTGAAGCCGTGCCATTGCTGGCGCGCCTCTATCTGACAGGGCTTCCCAATGCCGATGGCGATCCCGTGCGGGATGCCAAACGCGCTGCATCCCTGCTGCGCAATGCAGCCGCCCGGGGCAGCGCCGAAGCGCAATATTACCTCGGTCTGCTCTATGATGCCGGGGATGGGATTGAGGCGGATGCTGAAGCAGCCTTCAACTGGTGGCAAGCGGCGGCAGAACAGGGCCATGGTCCGGCCCAACACGCGCTGGCCAAGGCCTATGGCAACGGCAAAGGCACCGCCGTTGATCTGCAACGCGCCCGCTACTGGATGCGGCAGGCCAGCCACTTTGACAATCCTGAGGCGCAGTTTTCACTGGCGCAGATGGCGCTCTCTGGCATCGGCGGCCCGGTCGATGTCAGCCGCGCGCTGAGCGAAATGACCAAAGCGGCCGAGGCCGGATTGCCCGTGGCGCAACGCATGCTGGGTGAGCTTTACCTGCGCGATGACCTCTCTGACCCCAGCCTTGCCCTGCATTGGCTCAGCACCGCGGCCGAAGCCGGTGACGCCGCCGCGATGAGCAACCTTGGCCACGCTTTTGCCACCGGCAAAGGCCTACCGCAGGACGACGTTGAGGCGCTGAAATGGTATCAACAGGCCTCAGACGTCGGATTGGCACGTGCCACCATCGTTGTGGCCCGCTTTCAGGAGGTGGGTCGCGGCGGGCTGAGCGCCGACATCGAAAAAGCCCTGCCGCTTTACCGCCGCGCCAGCCTGCAAGGCTCTGAAATTGCGACCAATCATCTGGGCACCCTGACGGTGACCGGTCAATTGCCCGCATCGGTCCCTGCCGCAGAGGCCCTGCCTTGGGTCCTGTCCCTGCTGGCACCGTTGCAAGGCGCAGAAACCGATCCCGATGAAACGCAGCAGGCCGCGCTCAGCTGGCTCGACACAACGGCAACCGGGGGCAACCGGGACGCCATGATGGCCTTGGCCACCCTGCTGCTGTCCGGGCAAAGCCCTGCCAGCGTTCAGGACGCAACCGCCGGTCTGGGCTGGCTGCAAGCCGCGGCCGATGCGGGATCACGTCAGGCGCAGTTTGACCTTGGCCAGCGGCACAGCACTGGTGACGGTGTGGCGCTTGACTATATCGCCGCCCACAGCTGGCTGAACATCGCCGCCACCGCCGGCCTGTTTGAGGCGCTGGAACTGCGCGATACCCTGACCGCGCTGATGACACCGGACCAACTGGCCGAGGCGCAGACCCGCGCCCGGGTGTACCTTGCCACCAAAACCCCGCAGCCACCGGCCACCAACCAACAGGTGATCCAGATCCTGCCGCCGCAAACCGGCACTGGCGCTGAGGAAGGGCAAGACAGATGATCGCCCGCTCCCTCACCCGGCGTCCGCTCAGCCTGATCGCAGCGCTGGTCCTGACCTTCAGCCACCCGGTGACCACCGCCGCACAATCCACCCCGGATCAACCGCCTGCCTCGCTCCAGGGGGCGGACAGCGCCACCTTGACCGCCGCCACCGCGCAGGGTCTGGCCTATCTGCAAGGCGACGGGGTGTTGCAGAATTTCACCCAAGCCGCCGCCTGGCTGCACCCTGCCGCTGAGGCCGGGGATCCCATCGCGCAAAACGCTTTGGGTAAGCTTTACTTCGAAGGATTGGGTGTCGAACAATCAACGGGCAACGCTTTGATCTGGCTGGAAAAAGCCGCCGCGCAGGGCAATGCCGCGCACCTCTTTGATTTGGCCAAAGTGATTGAAGCCGCGGATCCTGCCGCCGCTGCGCAGCTCTATCAGCAGGCCAGTGAAGCCGGGTTGATGGAGGCCGCCGTGAACCTTGCCGTGCTCTATCAGGATGGCCGCGGTGTTGCGCAAGACTACGCGCAGGCGCATGCCCTCTACCGGCCCGCCGCCGAGGCCGGCCATGCCCGCGCCCAAAACAATCTGGGCCTGCTGTACGTGCGCGGCCACGGCGTTGCGCAGGATTATCAGGTTGCCGCCCAGCTGTTCAGCGCCGCCGCGCAGCAGGGCCTCAGCACCGCGATGGCCAACCTCGGGGTGCTTTATGAAAACGGCTTCGGCGTGGAAATGGATGAAGATCGCGCCGCCGCACTCTACCGGGCCGCCGGCCAGCGTCAGGATCCAACCAGCCAATTGGTCTATGATCCACGCCTTGCGCCAATGTCAGATGAAGCGCCCTTTGGCCAACGCCACGCGGCTGCCCTGCAGGCAGGTGATCCAATTGCCGTGTTCCAACAGGCCTGGCAGCTGGCCCAAGCCCCGGCCGAGGATCTGAACAGCCATCTGACCGCTGCAACCCTATTCCGGCAGGGCGCAACCCGGGGCCACGCGCCCTCCATGGTAAACTTGGCGCTGCACCATTTCGCCGGCCGCGGCGCCGCGCAGGATTATGTGCTGGGCCACATGTGGCTGCTGCTGGCAGGCCACGCCGGCCAACCCGACATCGATGCCCTCAGCGCCCAATTCACCCCCCTGCTGACCGCGGATCAGATCAACCAGGCGCAAAGCCTCGCCCAGCAATACCTGGCGCGGTAGGGGACCTGCGCAGGGACAGGCCCCAATACAGCCTCCGTTAGAGATGCCTGAAAAACAGTCCTGTAATAGGTGCAATTTCAAAGGGAACACCCCCCAAAAGAGGGTTTTTTCTTCCCATCTTTAGGTGGTCTGAGCTAAGATATTGACTGTACGGCAATCGTACAGGGGCTAGTGGTCAGATGCATCAAGCGTGTCTGGCCCAAACGGGGCAATGAGGAACGGCTCGATCATGGGTAATTTGACAGCTCCGACTCGGCTGAGTCGGAATCTAAATGGTGTTTCCAAGAAGATCAGCTCTGCGATCTTTGTGCTGGCTGTCTCAGCGCTTGCCCACCCGATTGCGGTTCAGGCGCAATCATCAACCCCGGAACCCCTCCAGCAACAAAACGCAACTGCCTTGTGGTTTGAAAACTGGATCGGCCTCTCCAATGCAACTCTGAACGTTGTTGCCCCAGATGGCAGCATGATCCAGATCTTTGCTGCAAGCGGCACGCCGGTTTACCAACTGGGCCAAAACCGTGCCGCAAACGCCGGTCCGGTCCTTGATGGGTACTACACCTATGAGCTGACCGCCGCCGGCGATACCAAAGTGAAAATCGTCAACCCAATCGACAACGGCCGTGGTGAGGCTGCCCGCGACAGCCATGCCACACCTTTTGCCATGAACGGTTCTTTTACGGTTTCCCGCGGGGTCATTATCCCCCCGGAAGACCTGCAAGAGCAGGATGGCTGAAGCACAAGACTTAAAGACACATCAAAAACCTCAGGCCCAGGGGACGAAAACAAGACGGGCCCAGAGGCAACAAAAGGGAGATTAAAATGTTTACCCAAAAACACATTAAGGGCCAACTGACCGCCGCCCTGGCCGGATCGACCATGCTGGTCGCTGTGGCCGCTCATGCGGATCAAGTCTTTCTGGACGATCTGATCGTAGAAGGCAGCATCTGCGCTGGTCTTGATTGTAGCAATGGGGAAAGCTTTGGCTTTGACACCATTCGCATGAAAGAAAACAACCTGCGCATCCACTTTGATGACACCTCCACCACCGCCAGCTTCCCAGGCAATGACTGGCGCATCATTGCCAATGACACCTCAAATGGTGGCACCAACCACTTGTCGATTGAGGACTCCACCGCGGGCCGTTCACCTTTCCGCGTCGAAGCAGGCGCCAGCGCCAACGCCCTGGTTGTTGAAGCGGACAGCGACATCGGCATCGGCACCCTGAACCCGGTTGTTGAGCTGCACGTCGTAGATGGTGACAGCCCCACCCTGCGCCTGGAACAAAACGGCTCCTCCGGCTTCACCCCGCAAACCTATGACCTGGTGTCAAACGAAGCCAACTTCTTCATCCGCGACGTCACCAACGGCTCGCAGCTTCCTTTCCGGATCAAGCCGGGTGCTGACTCGGATGCGCTGTTTATTGCCGCAAATAACAATGTTGGCGTTGGAACGGATAGTCCAACAACGTCTCTCCACGTTCGAAGGAGCGACGCAACTGCGAAAGTTCGGATCGAAGAAACAAACTCAACTTCAGTCGTTCGAAATCTTCTTCAGCTGGTCAACAATGGCGGTTCGTCCATCACTATGGAAAATTCGAGCTCATCTCATAAGTGGCGAATTTTCCACGCCGACAACTCAAACTTTTTGCTCAGCAGTAACGGGAGTGCAAGTGATGAGTTTGTTATGGATAGCTCCGGAAATGTAACCATATCAGGTACTTTAACAACAGCTGGAAGCTGCTCGGTCGGCTGTGACCGGGTGTTTGAAAAAGACTACGAAATTCTCCCGATCGACGAGCGCGCCGAACAGATGTGGGCGAATGGGTACCTGCCCAACGTTGGACCAACTGCTGAGGACGGACCATTTAACATCAGCGACAAAATGGGGCGAATGCTAAACGAACTGGAGCATGCCCATATCTACATCGCTCAACTAAATGATCGGATCAGCGTTCTTGAAGCGCAGGCGAACCGGTAAGCTCTGTACTTAAAATAAACTTGAGCGACACCTTTCAAAAATGAAAGGTGTCGCTCAAAATGGATGCAGCGATAGAGTTGGCCCAACTTATCGCAATCAAGACGTCAGTATTGGCCAACGCCCTTACTGGGGAACAAAAAATGCTATCATCAAAACACAATTTCATCTTTGTGCATGTTCCCAAAACGGCTGGAAACTCAATCAACAGATATCTTCTTCCGGTTTGCGACAATGAAATATACACTGAAAAATTCCACGATGGGGTGAATCAATTTGGGATTTCTGGCGCTTACTCCAAAGACAAACACTCACCACTTTCGGTATATAAGACCTTTTTAGGCGAACTATTTCCATCATATAAAGTCCTAATTTCAGTACGGCATCCTTTTCCTCGCGCTTTGTCTTACTATTTTTCACCAAACAGATGGTTCAGAGAAAAATTACCAGGAAAATGGGAACTCACACCACCTCATTGGGACGAGAATGCATTTTGGCAATCCCTTAGCGACGGCTGGTTTCGAAGCTGCTCGTCCTATTTGGACGTAATAGACAGACGAAAAGCTGACTTTGTTATTAGACAGGAAAATCTAGCTGACGATCTTTCCAGTACTCTTTTTGGCTTAAATATCCCTGATGGTACGCTAAAGCCAATTAACCACGTAAACAGGACATCCGCTTCTCCCGAGTTATTAAATCGACTACTAAAAAGTAAGTCTCTTCGAGATGAAGTCGAGACATTCCAGCATGAAGACATGGAAGCATTTAATTATGACAGCTACGTTCCACGAGCTCAGTAATAGTGAAATAAAAAGCTTGTCGTTGCGCCCGGACGGGATGTTCTCCAACGTCAATGAGGTCGTCGAGCAACTAAGATTGGCAAACAACAGCGGCTACAAGTTTCAGATTGACTGGAGTTCTTCTTGCTATCGTGATGAGGCACGTCTAGAAGACCCTTGGTCATATTACTTCCTGCCCTGTTTTGAGTTCGCTGAACAAAATCACGAAATCTTGGAAAGTATTCCCAATGGTGGGCCTGTTACTTGCACGCAGGAAAACATCATCACCCCAAGACTTGAAGACGGCAAAATGGATCCGCTACTGCTGCCACATGACCGTCATGGCGCCCACGATATTATCGAGCGCTATATACGCCCTCGCGCCGATGTCCTCGACTTGGTTGATCAGTTTCAAGCGTCCAATTTCAGATCCCCTGTGATTGGCCTCCATATCCGGGGTCAGGGCCGACGGGATGGTGGTGTTTCCAGGATGCGCAAGCGCTACAACTCTGAAAACCAAGTTCCTTATCAACCCTTCTTCGCGCAAACCGATGAAGCTCTGCGGCTGCTTCCTTCCGCCCAGATATTTGTTTGCTCGGACAGCAGCACCGTGATTGAACATGTTCAGGAAAGATACGGTGAGCGCGTGATTTCATGGAACGCACAACGCAGCCCATTTGGGGAAATGCATGCGCACCATAGCGAAAACAAAGGCCTTGAATTCTCACCCTATCAGCTCGGGCTGGATATCCTGGTCGAAGCACTCCTCTTGTCGCGCACCGATATTTTTGTGCACGGCAACTCCAATGTCGCCAATTTTGTCCTGTGCAAGTCACCTGACCTGATCCACGCATACGTTCAAGCTTAACAATGCCCCTCATCGCCCCTGCCCATCGCACCCGGTTTTTTCTGTCTCTGCTGATCCTTGTGGTGCTGGCGGGGTTGTTTTGGACCGGTTCGCGGTATCCGTCGCTGAATGAAAAGGCGATGATGTCGGGTGCTTTGCAGCTGGAGGACGCGCTGTCGTTTGAGGCGCGGTTTGAAATCACGGGGGATATGGGGCTGGCCGAGCTGTTGTTTTTCTCCACCCTCAACTGGATCGACACCAATAAGAAAGGCATGACTTTCGGCATCCTCTTTGCCGCCGCCTTTCTGACCGCTGCGGCCAATCTGACAAGCCGCAGTTTTCGGGGCGGCTTCAGCAATGCGCTGCTGGGGCTGGGGCTGGGGGCGCCGCTGGGGGTCTGCGTCAACTGCGCCGCGCCGATTGCCAAGGGGATGTATGCGGCCGGGCTGCGGGCCGAGACGACGATGGCGGCGATGATCGCCTCGCCCACCCTGAATGTGGTGGTGCTGACCATGGCGTTTTCGCTGCTGCCCGCCTATATGGCGCTGACCAAAATTGCCCTGTCGCTGGGGCTGATCCTGATTGTGGTGCCGCTGGTGGCGCGGCTGCTACCGCAAAAGGAACTGCCGCCGGAGGCGCAGCTGAGCGCTGCACCGGTTCCGCAGGCCTGGAGCGCAGCCGAATTAGGCTCTATCCCAGCCGAAAACGAGGCTTTTCTACCGGCGCTTGCTGCCGTTGCCGGCGACTATGTCAAAAACCTCTGGTACATCATCAAGCTGACCGTGCCGCTGATGCTGCTGGCGGGGTTCCTTGGCACCCTGGTGGCGGTGCTGCTGCCCGGGGAGCTGATCCTGGGATTGGAATTTTCCGCCCTGGTGCTGGCGTTGGTGGTGTTGGTCGGGGTCTTCCTGCCGGTGCCGATCGGCTTTGATGTGGTGATGGCGGGCGGGCTGCTGGCGACCGGTCTCAGCCAGGGCTATGTCATGGCGCTTTTGTTCACTTTGGGCAGCTTTAGTGTCTATTCCTACTTCATTATGGCCACCTCGCTGGGCCAGCGTGCGGCGCTCAGCCTGACCTTCGCGGTGGCGCTTGCGGGCTTTGGCGCCGGGCTGGGCACCGATGCCTATCACCGCTGGCAGAGCGAAAAGGCGCTGGAGCTGCTGTTGCAGGGCGATGCCGGTGACCATGCCCCCGCGCCTTGGGGCGCGGCTATGGCCGGCACCCCATCTGTCACCGTGACTGCCATGCCAATGAACCCGCCTCAAGGCCACAGCGAAGGGCAAAGCATCTTCACCCGCCAGGAGGCGCGGGAGATCGGCATCGACAAGCCGGTTGAATTCACCATGCGTGACATGTGGCCCCCATTCTGGGAGGGCCGCAGCCTGGCCTCGGGCGATATCGACAATGACGGCGATCTGGATCTGGTTGTCGCCTCCACTGAGGTTGGCCTCTACCTCTATGCCAATGACGGCAGTGGTCAGTTCAACCGGATTAGTGTCGATTTGGGCCCGCTGGCGGAGCGCAAGATCTTCAACGCCGTTCTGGTCGACCTCAACAATGACGGCTGGCGCGACCTGTTTCTGACCAGCTATCTGGAGGGCAATTTCCTCTGGCTCAATCAGGGCGGCCAGTTCACCGGTACCCCACAGCCAGTACAGAACCGCGCCGACACGCCGCTGACGCTCGCGCTCAGCTTTGCCGATGTGGACCGCGACGGCGATCTGGATGTAGCGTTGGGCAATTGGGCCGCAGGTTGGTATCGCCGCATCCCAGGGGAGGAAAGCCGCAACCGGCTGCTGTGGAACCCTGGTGCGGGTCGGCCTTTCACCGGTGCGGAGTACGCCGATCTGCCCGGCCTGCCCGGCGAAACCCTCAGCATCCTGTTCTCGGATCTTGATCGTGACGGGGCGGCGGATCTGCTGGTCGGCAATGATTTTGACATCCCCGACTATTTCTACCGCGGCGATGGTGCCGGTGGTTTTGCCATGATCGACCATGGCAGCGGCATGATCCCCTATACCACCACCACCACCATGGCGCTGAAGGTGGCCGATCTGATGAATGACGGCCAGCCCGAGGTCTATATGGCCCAGATTGCCGGTCGTGCCTCCGGCGTGTCGGAGCGGCTGAAGATGCAGCCGTTGGAGCAGTATTGCGACGCCATCAAAGACCCATCCGCCAAGGCCACCTGCGCCAAGAACATGGCGATCAAGGACTGGTATAAATCCGGCAACAACTTTGACCCCACCTATGCGGCGCGCTGCCAGCAGCTGAGCGGGCGCTACGCCGAGGAATGCCGCGCCATGCTGGTCAAGGATCTGGCGATCCAGAAACGCGACGCCAAGGTCTGCGCGCTGATCCCGGCCACACAAGTGATCCCGCGCGCCTATTGTGACCTGCATTTCAAACCCACCCGCCAGCCTACAGCCGACGAAATTGCCCTGACCCACCCGCAGCGGCTGCGCGCCAATGTGCTGCTGGAACAACCGGACGCAGGCGCGCCCTACGCCGACACCGCCGTGGCCCGCGGGCTGGAGGTCGGCGGCTGGAGCTGGGACACCAAAGTGTTTGACGCCGACCTTGATGGTCATCTTGATGTCTATATCGTCAATGGAACCTGGGTCCCGAATGAGGTCTCACCCTCAAACCTGTTTTTCCACAATCAGGGCGACGGTGGTTTTGCCGAGGCCTCGGGCCCCTTCGGGCTGGAGGATTACCTGATGACCGCCGCCGCCACCCAGGTGGATATTGACGGCGACGGCGATCTGGATCTTGTGACCCACCCGGTGAACGGGCCGCTGGTGGTGTTTCGCAACACCATGGCGGGGCGCGACGGCGCAAATGCGCTGGTGCTGCGACTGAGCGATCAGCGCGGCAACCGCGACGGCATTGGCGCGGTGGTCACCGCGGTGCTGCCAGATGGCCAGCGCCTAAGCCGTGAGATTCAGCTGGGCGGCGGCTTCATGAGCTTTGACGCCCCCGAGGTGCACTTCGGCCTTGGCCCTGCCACGGAGGTGAGCGCGTTAGAAATCCGCTGGCCCGACGGCAGCACAGATCAGCTGCCCGGCCCCTTCCCCGCCGGCCAGCATTATCTGGTCGAGCGACAGGCTTCCCCGTAAATTCCTCCCGATTTCCATTTTTTGCTTACCCTCGTTACAGTAAGGTAGTGGCACGGGCCTTGCTCAGACCCTGTGCAACTACCAACCACTCAGCCCGGAACGCCCGCCGCAACCCCATCGGAGCGCAATGACCAAAACGCTTTACCTCCATATCGGCGCCCATAAGACGGGCTCAAGCGCGATCCAAATCGCCTGCCACAACAACCTGGACGCCCTGCGCGCACAGGGGTGGGACTTTGCTTTTGAACCGGGGCAGCCGTTGAACTGGGGGCAGTGCTTTCGGTACGGACCACAGGGGCCGGATGTGCGGTTCAAGTTTGATCCAAAATGGATGACGCAACTGCGCAACAGGTTAAGCCCCACTGACGCCCATACAGTTATCCTTTCTATGGAAGATCTGTTCTTTCTTGATGGCGTCGACATTGAAAACTTTTGCGCGATGATTGCGGATCTGTTCGATGAGGTTCATGTGGTCGCCTATCTCAGACGGCAGGATGAACTGGCCAATTCGCAAAAAGCGCAATCTGCAAAAACAGTGCAATCCGCGCGTCTGTTTGGGCTTGAAGCTGACCCGCTACCTTCGCTCACCCCCGCCGTGCGCCGTTATTTAAGCTTCGCCAGCAAATTGGCACAGTGGCAACAGGCACTACCTGACGCCCAGATCCATTTGCGGCACTACCACCGGCCTGCCCTCCATCAAGGCGACGCCGCCGCCGATTTTTTTGACCTGTTGGGCCTCAACCTGCCGTGGCAGGTTGGTCGGATCAATGAAAGCCTGGGCGCAATGCCCATCCGTCTGCTGCTGAACATCCGGCAAGTGGGAGTTAAAAACGTGCGTCTGGCAGATCTGGTCGATAACGGCTGGCCCTCTGACGACCCAACACCGTTTCTACCAACAAGGTCGCAGGCCGCCGCGTTCCTGACCACATTTTCCGCTGAAAATGACAAGCTGGTTGAGCTTTTTCCAAATTTTGAAAGCTTTCATCAAGGCTTTGACCGCTATCCTCGCAGAAGCAAAGCCACAGAAATCAAAGAAAGCACATTCCGCCACTATGTCGAAACAAACCTAACCCCCCTGACGGAAAGCCCGGCACCGCCCCCTTTAACACCGGAGGTGCAAACGGAATTGCGCCCGGCGCTGGACGCTATTCTGGCAGACCTGCCAAAACCTGAGAAATCCGTTGCACGTCATCTGCGCAACTGGTTGCCGAACCGTAAAAAACAAACGCTCATCGGACCTATGCGAAGCAATTCGCAGCCGCACAAAGATTGCAAAACCTCCTAGTCTTGTGCCAACAGAAGGCCGATCAATTGCGAAAGAAGGCAAGTTGAATGCTCAAAACCCTGTATATGCATATCGGGAACCAGCGAACCGCAACAACTTCGATTCAGGCGTTTTTGCAGCAGAATGCCGGTCCTTTGGCAAAACAAGGGTACTTCTCCGCCAATGGCCGGCGCCGGCATGACCTTTTGATGCAACGGTTGTTCAACGGCAATCTGCAGATGGGTGCGTTTATTCAGGACCTGCAAAACCAGGCCACCCAACATAAAGCAAAACATGGCGTCGAACAGCATAGCGTATTCATCACAGACGAAGCGATCTGCCAGCGCAAAGACTTGACCCAGATCGACACCTTGAAAGAGCACTTTGATGTCAAAATCATCTTTGCCCTGCGGCGGCAGGATCTTTGGCTGGAAAGCTGGTATTTTCAAAACATCAAATGGCAATGGGATCCGGATCTCGCCCATTTGACCTTCGACGAATTCCTGGAGCGCCGCGGCGATTTCCATTGGGCGCATTACGATCAGCACCTCCGGATGATCGAAGGGCATTTTGGCCAGGAAAACATCCGCCTGATCCCCTTTGAAACCGGTCAGCTGCCAGACGGTCCGGTGAATGCGTTCTGCCGTTTGATGGATTTGCAAGATCTCAGCGCTTTCAGCCAGCCGCAGCACCTCAATGGATCGCTTTCTGCCACGATGGTTGAGTTCATCCGCAACCTGCCATTGGATGCGATCCCCGTCGCCCAGCGTGAGTTGTTGCGCCATTGCCTTCAACGGGTGGATCAAGAGGTGTTTGGCCATTGCGGCCGCCAGAGTGAACGCTTGCTGGAACCGGACCACCGGCGGCAGATCCTATCAGACTATGCCGAAGGCAATGCAGCTGTTGCACAGCGATATTTCGGTCGGGACGATCTCTTCATGGATCCGCTGCCCGCCGATGACACCCCGCTGGCGGAACTGAAAATCCCGTCAGACAGCGGCGAACTTATGGAACAATTCGTCGTGCCTTTCATCACCCAGCTTGTTTTGGACGATATGTTGAAGGCCCCCGGAGCACCGGAACCAGCAGCGCCACCGCAACCGGCCCGTAAGGTCAGCTGATGCATGATGTGCCGCTCCAATCCCTGATCTGGCCGGACCCAACGCTTTGCCCGGATCCGGATCTTTGGTTGCGGCTGCATGGCGATGTGGCGCTGAGCGGGGATGGACGCGGGTTGCAGTTTGGCGCGGCGGGGGGCTGGGCGGGGTTTGACACCTATGGCAACCTGTTCAATCTGGCGCGCTGGCAGCAACATTGTGATCTCTCCGCTTTGCAGCTTCGTTTGCAGGGATCCGGGCAGCTCACCCTGGAAATCTTTGAAATGGGGCACCCGCCGGAGGTGCCACCAATTCTGGAACGTCAGATCACGTTTGAGCCCGGCCAGCCCCTGACGTTGGATCTGCCGCTTGATCAGCTTACCACGGATGCGGAGGAGGCCAGCGGTCTACTGGCTTTTGTGTTGCGCGCCACCGCGCCGGCGCAACTGACCGCCGCCGATTGGATCAGCCCGGATGCCGCCCAACGACAGCCGGACATGCTGTTGGTCATCACCAGCTTCCGACGTCCTGAGGCGCTGCAGGCCAGCCTGTCGCGCTTTGCCACCTATCTGCAGGGCAGCCAGATCAGCGGTCACCTGCAGCTGGCTGTGATCGACAATGATCAAAGCCTGCGCGCCACGGGGGCATTGCCGCCGGAACTGTTGCAGCACCCGCAGATCAGCGTGATTGAAAACGAAAACCTGGGCGGCGCGGGGGGCTTTGCCCGCGGCGCGATGGAGGCGCAGGCGCGCGCGGTCAGTCATTGCCTCTTCATGGATGATGACGCCGCAATTCCCATGGCCGCGCTGGAGCGCACTTGGAGCTTTCTGGCCCATGCCCGGGATCCTGCCACCGCTGTGGCCGGGGCCTTGGCCGAATCCAAACGCCCCTGGTGCCTGTGGGAAAACGGCGCGCTGTTTGACCGGATCTGTCGCCCGCAACAAGGTGGCATCGACATGCGCGACCCTGGTGCATTAACCATGCTGGAACAAATCAGCGCCCAGCCAAGGCCCGATAATTTCTACGGCGGCTGGTGGTATTTTGCCTTCCCCATCGCGGAGATGCGGCATCTGCCTTTTCCGTTTTTTGTCCGCGGGGATGACGTCAGTTTCAGCCTGGTGCATGACTTCAACATCGTGACCCTCAACGGCGTCATGGCCCATCAGGATGAGGATTTCACCCGCAAGGAAAGCCCGCTGACCGTCTATCTGGATCTGCGCAGCCATCTGGCCCATCACCTGGCCCTGCCAAACATGCGGCTGCCCGCGTGGAAACTGGGCCAGATCATGCTGCGGTTTCATCTCCGCTCCTTCCTCAATTTCCATTACGAAAGCCTCGAAGCGATTGCGATCGCCCTCGAAGATGTGCTGCGCGGGCCTGAGTTTTTTGCCGCCGAGGCGGATCTGCGCCATCGCCGCGCCGATTTCGCCCGCCTGACCGAGGTGGAGCGGTGGCAGCCCGCCGCGCCCGGAGTGATGGCTGAGGAGGCACCGAAACCGCCGCCCCGCTGGCTGGTTTTGGCGATGAAGCTTACCTTGAACGGCTATCTGCTGCCGGGGTTTGACCGGTTTGGCGCAACCCGGGTGTTGCCCGCCCGGCTGCGCGGCAACCGGCGTCTGGTCTGGGGGGCGGCGCATCTCACCTATGTCACGCAGGACGGTCAGTGTTATCACCTGCACCATGACAAACGCCGCGGCTTTGCCCTGACCCGCCGGATTGCCGCGGCAACCTTGCAATTGCTGCGTCACAAGGCCCGGCATGAGGCCGAATGGCAGGCAGGTTACAAAAAATTCACCACTGGGGAATTCTGGCGCGCCCGATTGGGCCTGGCTCCGGACACACAGTCGGACCAGCCGGAACCGGCCAGCAAATCCGCCTAAACTTACCTCGCTCAGACCGGCGGCGTCAGAAAGGCGGGGCAGGTGCCGTGCTCCAGGAAATGCGCGGCGGCATCCAGCGCCTCGCGAATTGTCACATCCATATCCAGATAGCGATAGGTGCCCAGACGCCCGACAAATGTGACCCCCGCACAGCCCTGCGCCAGGTCCACATAGTCCGACAACAGCGCTTTTTCCTCCAACAGGCGGATCGGATAATAGGGAATATCTTCTGGGTCAGCCGCCCGAGCGGTTTCACGGTAGAGGACGGACCCCTCATGCTCTTCCCAGGGGGAGAAGTGTTTGTGTTCGGTGATCCGCGTGTGCGGCACATCCTCATCACCGTAGTTCATCACGGCGCAGCCCTGATAATCACCGTCATGGCGGAACTCTTCGAAATCCAGCGTCCGGTAGCCCAAACGCCCCAGCTGATTGTCAAAGAACCCATCCAGCGGCCCGGCGTAGAACAAGTGGTCAAACCCCGCCTCCATCCCGCGTTTGAACGGCGTGTTCAGATGCAGGGTGATTCCCTCATGCGCCAGCATCGCCGCGACCATGGCGCTGTAGCCCTCCTCGGGCATGCCCTGAAAGCGATGCGCGAAGTAATTGTCGTCATAGTTGAACCGCAGCGGCAGCCGTTTCAGGATCGAGGCTGGCAGTTGCGACGGCTCCATGCCCCATTGTTTGCGCGTGTAGCCGCGGAAAAACGCCTCATAGAGGTCGCGCCCCACAAAGCGCAGCGCCTGGTCCTCAAAGCTTTGCGGATCGGTGATTGAGGTGTCGGCTTTTTCTTCCTCAATAAAGCGACGCGCCTCCTCCGGGCGCATCGCCGTGCCGAAGAACTGATTGATGGTGTGCAGGTTGATCGGCAGGCTGTAGACCTGCCCAGCCACCGTGGTTTTCACCCGGTTGCGATAGGGCAGAAAGCGAGCGAATTTGCCCACATAGCCCCAAACCTCCGCATCGTCGGTGTGAAAGATATGCGGCCCATAACGGTGCACCATCACCCCGGTGGCCGCGTCCCGTTCGGTGTGACAGTTGCCGGCAATATGATCGCGTGCTTCAAAAATGGTGACCTGGTGCCCGGCCTCGGCCAGCTGCCGCCCGATCACCGCACCTGACAGCCCGGCCCCAACCAAGAGAATGTTCATCGCTGTCCGCCCTGCCCTGTCCTTATGCCACCCGGCACCTTTGGCCTGACTGTCCCACAGTGAGCCGCCGCCGTCCAGACCACAGCCGCGCCAGCCACATCCCGTATAAGTCGCATCGCTTAACAGGATCTTAAGTTTATCGACGCATTCAAAAGACTGGCCTTTTCATCGCCATAATCCCGTCTTCGTCACGGCCGCGAAATCCAGTAAAATAAGGTCCAAAGACAGAGACAAGGATCCCCCCGCCATGTGCCTGATGTGTTCCGTCACCCAGACTTTTGACCCCGCCCGCCACGTCGACGGCGGCCAAAGTGACAGCCCCTTTGACCCCGCGCTCTGGGGCACAGATGCGGGTGATCTGGCAACAGATGGAACAATTGTCAGCCGCGCCACGATCAGCGAAGGCGATGACGCAAGCGCCAGCACCGCCACCAATTACAGCATGTCGGTCGATGATACCTTCAACGGCAGCATCGACAGCGCCGGGGACCGCGATTGGGTCGCCATCACGCTGGAGGCGGGCGAAACCTACAGTTTCTACCAGACCGGGCTCAGCGGCGGGCTGTCTGATCCCTACCTGCGGCTCTACGATGCCAATGGCAGCCAGCTGGCCTATGATGATGACAGCGGCGGCGGTCTGAACGCGCGGCTGGTCTATACCGCGGAAACGAGCGGCACCTATTACATCGCCGCCAGCAGTTTTGATGATGGCAGCACCGGGGCCTATCAGTTGCAGGTGACCACCTCCCGCGGGGCCGAGCTGGACACGTTGGCGGGCTACCTCACCGATGGCTATTGGCAGGATCAGGGCTATGGCCGCCATGCCTTCAACACCTCGGGCAGCAATGAGATCACCGTCAACCTGACCGGTCTGACCGCCGAAGGGCAGCAATTTGCCCGCTGGGCGCTGGAAGCCTGGGAAATGGTGGCTGACCTCGACTTCCGTGAAGTCTCCTCGGGTGGCCAGATCACCTTTGATGACGAACAAAGCGGCGCCTATGCCTCCTCCTCGACCTCGGGCGGCAACACCATCAGCGCCAATATCAATGTCAGCCGCAACTGGATCGCTGGCGACGGCACCCGCACTGACAGCTATTCCTTTGCCACCTATATCCATGAGATCGGCCATGCGCTGGGTCTGGGCCATCAGGGCAACTACAATGGCAGCGCCAGTTTTGCCAACGATGCGCTTTTTGCCAATGACAGCTGGCAGCTTTCGGTGATGTCCTACTTCGATCAGACGGAAAACCCGAACACCAACGCCAGCCGCGCCGCTGTGGTATCGGCGATGATGGCGGATATCATCGCGGTGCAGGATCTCTACGGGGCCGCCGGGGCCAGCAGCATCACCGCCGGCAACACCACCTGGGGCGCCAACAGCAATTTGGGCGGCTACTGGGGGCAGATGTTCTCGGCCTGGTCCAGCGGCAGTACCAATGCGGCCTATGGCGGCGGCGCGATCACCTTCACCATCTTCGATCAGGGCGGCACTGACCGGCTGGATCTGAACTTCTCCACCACCAACAACGCGATCGACATGCGGGATCAGCATTTCTCGGATGTTGGGGGGCTGACCGGCAACATCGGCATCGCCCGCGGCACCGTGCTGGAGGAGCTGATCAACGGCTCCGGCAATGACACAGTTCTAGGCAACAGCGCCGACAACCGCGTCTGGGGCCGCGCTGGCAATGACCAGATCGATGGCGCTGCGGGCAGTGACGTCCTTTATGGTGAGGCCGGAAATGACACGCTGATCGGCGGGGATGGCAACGATAGCCTCTATGGCGGCTGGAACCATGACAACCTGTCGGGCGGCGACGGCAATGACCGCGTTTGGGGCGGTATGGGCCGGGATACGGTCGATCTGGGCAATGGGAATGACGCCTATTGGGATACCAGCCAGGGCGGCGAAAACGGCATGGACACGATCAGTGGCGGGCAGGGCAATGACTCGATCCGCTCCGGCGGCGGCAATGACGTGCAATATGGCGGCAACGGCTATGACCGTATGTGGGGGGGCAACGGCAACGACACGCTTTCGGGCGACAATGGCCGGGACCGCGCCTATCTGGGCAATGGCAATGACACCTACCTCGACAATGCGCAAACCGGCGTGCATGGCGGCGATCGCATCTGGGCCGGGGGTGGCAATGACACCATCCACCTTGGTGGCGGCGATGACACCGTGAACGGTGGCGCCGGTGCGGATACCTTTGTCTTCAACGGCTCGGTTATTGAGGATGACCGTATCGTCGATTACGTCACCGGCACCGACGCGCTGGAATTTGACGATGCGCTCTGGGGCGGCAGCACGCTCAGCGCGGCGCAGGTGGTCAGCACCTATGCGTCGGTTGTGAACGGTCAGGTGGTCTTTGACTTCGGCGCCGCAGGGACCATCACGCTGACCAATATCTCCAGCCTCACCGGTCTCAGCGACGACCTGTCGATTTTCTAAGACACAGGGTCTGAAGTTTGCGGTTTCAAATCGCACTGATCCCGCTGTCATCATGCAGCGGGGCCAGTGACTTTAGGCTGAATTAGAGCCTAAACGTCAGAGAAAGACCAAATCCCCCGCCGCCAAATCCGCAAGTGTGATCCCCTGCAACAGCACCGATCCCCCGTCCCAGTTGAGGCGCAGGCCAGCCGCCTCCTCCACCGGTGAGAGCTCTGCCAGACTGCTGCGTCCTACGTCCAGCTGCAGCCGGTCATTGCCTAGACCAAAGTCGCTGATCGTGTCGGCACCACTGCCCTGCTGGAACACAAAGACATCGGCCAACTCGCCGCCTTCCAGCAGGTCATTGCCATTGCCGCCGATCAGCGTGTCAAACCCGTTGCCCCCGCGCAGCGTGTCCCAGCCGATGCCCCCTTCGATCCAGTCATACCCTTTCTGCCCTTCCAGCAGATCGGCACCGCCCTGCCCCAGCAGCGTGTCGTTGCCAGCCCCAGCCTGCACACGATCCTGCCCGGCGGTGCCGCCCTGCCCCCGGTCGTAAAAGATATCATTGCCATCACCCAGCAGCACATTGTCAGCACCTTTACCGCCGTAAACCGTATCATCGCCAGACCCGGCCCAGACCTGATCCGCCTTATCGCCGCCATAGATCAAATCATTGCCGCTGCCGCCGTAGATATGGTCAAACCCATTGCCGGCATAAATGCGATCATCGCCCGCATCGCCAAAGAACCGGTCGCCACCATCGTGGCCCCACATCCGATCAATCCCATCGCCACCGCGCAAGGTGTCATTGCCTGCATTGCCGTAAAACCGATCCTCACCCGCGTCACCTTCCAGCACATCAGCCCCGGCGCCGCCGGTCAGGCTGTCATCGCCTGTTCCGCCCAGCAACAGATCCGCGCCATCGCCGCCCAGCAGGGTGTCATTGCCCCCCCCGGCATACAGGCTGTCATTGCCCGCCTCACCGGAAACCCAATCGCCAACCCCCTCGGCCTCGTCATGAAACACGTCCGCGCCCGTGCCCAGCCACAGCTGATCCGCGCCCAAGCCGCCCCGCACCTCATCCGCGCCGTCTCCTGCCACGATCTGATCCGCGCCATCACCGCCGTAAATCGTATCGGCCCCTGCTTCGCCCTGCAGTGTATCGGCCCCGCCAAGGCCACTGATGACCTCGCCCTGCGCCGTGCCGGTGAGCGCATCGGCAGCTTCGGTGCCGCGCAATTCGGTGGACGGCACCATCAGCGGCCGATCTGCCGCCCAGGTCAGCCCCGCCATAACCTGCGCCGCGCTGAGACTGCTGCCGTTATGGGAATAGATATCCGTGACATCGCCACGAATGGTCAGCCGCGCGCCCCAGGCCGTGCTCTCAATCCCCAGCTGCGCCGCGCTGTAAAGCATCGGGATCAGCCCAAGGTCCAACCGATCCTGCCCGCTGCGGAAATCGGTGATGGTGTCGCGCGAACTGTCATGTTCCAGCACAAAACGATCCCCACCGCCGCCACCGGTCAAGCGATCTGTTCCGGCCCCATCGATCAGAATGTCGTGGCCCCAGCCGCCGGACAGATCATTGTTGCCGCTGCCCCCCTGCAACAGATCATTGCCACCGCCAGCACTCAGCGCCCCGGCCTCAGAAAACTGGGCTGGATTTTCCGCGGCCAGATCGGCGGTCACCGGTTGCAGCCCGGCCGCCGCCTCTGGCGCCAGCAACAACGTCATTTCATTGCCGTCCACAAACCCTGCCAGCGCGGTGGGGTTCATCACCCCGGCGTGGCTGGCCAGATGCAGCAGCCTGCCATGCTGCAGCAGTTCAAACAGGCTCACCCCGTCATCCGCCCCGGCGGCGGCCACATAGGTGCGGCCCCCGTGTTGCATCACCGTCAGATCCTGCAACCCACCAAATCGGGTCACCTGATTATCCAGAATATGATCGCGCTGAATCAGGCTGCCATCCGCCAACAACTCCAGCACCGTCAGCGCACCCGCCTGCCCTTCGGCGCTGGCCGATCCCAGGAGGACAAACTGCCGGTCGTGCAGCGTAACAGCCTCCATGGCCTGGGCCACCGGCAACAGGCCCACCCCCTGCAAGGCGCCCAAGATATCGCTCTGCACCAAGGCGCCCGTGCCCGCCTCAACACGAAAGGCGGTCACACCTCGTTCTTGGCCCGAGTAGGCCAGCAGAAACGCCTGCCCTCCGAGTGTCACCACCTCCAGCGCCACCGGATCTGCCAGATAGCGCCCGCCATCGTCATAAGTCACTGACCTGAGAGTATAACCAGCGCCCTCCGCGCTCAGCCTGCCCAACCCGCCGTCCGCTATCACCGCATAAAGGGCATCGCCACCGGCCACGCTGGTCATCACCGCGCGATTGGGCATAAAATTGCCGCCGCTTACAGGCAGGGAGGTCAGATCCCCGATTTGACCGTCTACCGCCCACTCATAGGCAACCGGTCGCCCGGCCCCATCAACACCAACCACCAGATGCCCCTGCCCCGACCCATCGGTCAGCAGCTGCAGATCCTCCGCCAGCACCGTGCGGAGCCCGCTGCTGTGCGGCAACGTCTGCAGGACAGATCCATCCGCCCCAAGCCGTATCAGCCCACCGCCACTGGCCCCCGCCGCCCCCGTCAAAACCAAAAGCTGCGGCCCACCGTTGGTCTGCACCACCAATAGGTCGCGCACATCCAGCGCCAGCCCCGCTAATGAGGCCGCCCAAAGCGCGCCCGTCCCTTGCACCAAATCCACCATGAAACCCCAACTCCACTTCGTTGGGATCACCCTGCCAGCAGCAACCGGCAAAAGACCGGCCGCTCATGCGGCGCAAAGGCGGCGTTGCGGTAAAAATTTAGCGAAATTTTCGAAGGGGCGGCTTGAGTGCGTTACCGCGCCATCTGTTCTTCATGGAAGGCAATCGCGTCATCGACATTGTCGAAATAGCTCAGCTGGCCGTGTTCCAGCACCAGCCCAGCATCACAATATTCACGTAATTCGCCCAGATTATGGTTCACCATCACCGAACCGCTTTCGGCCATGCGGGCGCGGAACACGGCCTTACTTTTGGCGCGAAACGCCGCATCCCCGGTCGAGGTCGCTTCATCCACCAGGTAGGTGTCAAACCGGATCCCCATCGACACGCCAAACCCCAGCCGTGACTTCATCCCTGAAGAATAGGTGCGCAAGGGGGCGTTGAAATGCGGACCTAATTCGGCAAAATCCTCCACGAACTCGACCAGGCTCTGGGTGTCGACGCCATAGATCCGCGCCACAAACCGCACGTTTTGCGCGCCGGTCAAATCACGGTGAAAGGCGCCACCCAATCCGACGGGAAAGGAGATCACGCCATCACTGACCACCCGGCCAGAATCGGGCGGCAGGTTGCCGGCAATGATTTCAAGCAGGGTGGATTTGCCCGCGCCATTGCGCCCCAACAACGCCAGCGACGCCCCGGTTGGCAGGGTCAGGTTCAGGTTGTCGATGACCACCTTGCGCTGGCCATTGACCCAAAAACTCTTGGTGAGGTTTTCTAACCGGATCATCGCCGATGCCTCCCGCCCGGACCTTAGCCGCGATCGCGAATGGAATAGTAGACCAGCACCAGAATACCCCAGCCCAGAATCAGCAGCAGGAACGCCGTGCCGATGATCATGTTGCGCCGCGGGTATTGCGGGCTTTCGGCCAGGGTTGGCGGAATATAGGTTGCCAGATAACGGCTTTGACGCACCGCGTTGGTCTGCGCCGCATCATAGGCCGTCAGCGCCGCCCGGTAGGAGCTTTCTGCAAACTCACGCTGCACCAGCAGGCCCTCAAACTCGGCCATAAGGGTTGGGTAGTCTTCGCCGGTGCCCAACACCTCAGTGGCTGCGATGCCGGCCCGCTCTTCTGCGATCCGCGACCGGATCACCTCAATCCGGCGTTGCGCCTGTGTCAGACGAGGGTCGGTGGAGCGGGTTGATTGCTGCAATTCGTCAAAGGCGATCAGCTCCTGCGCCAGGGTCTGCTGCAGGTTCCCCATGACCCCCATCCGGGCCTGCAGGTCCGCCTCAAGATCCACAATCTGCGTGCGGGTCCGGAAGGATGTCATCTCCTGCCGCGCCCGCAGGAGACGCGCCAAGGCATCCTCCAGATCGGCCGCCGCATAGCGGATCGCATCCTGCCGCGCGCCCGCGTTCAATTCGTTGACCATGATCTGGCTGGCATCGACAACCGCCTGCGCCACCCGCTGCGCCATTTCCGGGTCAAACGCCAGCACCTCCAGCTCGGTCAGGCCGCTGGCCTGATCATAAGACACCCGCACCGCCCGTTCCCAGAACCAGTGCAAATCCTCAATCGTGGCATCCGGCCACAGCGCAAAGGCCGGGTCACTGCCCCAACGGGTGGCATAGTAACTGCGCAGGTCCAGCTGTTCATCGATCCGGCGCACAATCTGCTGGCTGCGGATAAATTCATAAAGCACATCGCCATCCGGCGAGGACGAGGTGCCGGTAAGGGCCGCCAACCCCCCCATAAGTTCGGTGGCGCTGGCGCCTTCTTCCTGCCGCACGGTGAACCCGGTGGTGGAGGCATATTGATCTTCGGCCACCCAATACATGTAGCCGGTGACCGCCCCAAGCGGCGCCAGAACAAACAGCACAAAACTTAGAAAGACGCCCCAATGACGGCGGCGCATCCGCACCGGCGTCGCCACGGGGCGCACCTTCGGCGGGCCCTTTTTGCCGCCCGGCCGTCCCTTGCCCGGCGGCGGCCCTGCCTTGGGGGCAGCACCCGCCGCGTTAGACCCTTCGGTGCCACCTGCCTCAGCCTGAACCGGCTGGGCTTCGGCAGCGCGTGGATTATTGTTGTTGTTTTCCAATTTTTTATCCACCTGTTCCTTGGCCTTCTTCGGGCCTCGGGGGATTTGAATCCCACCGCACACTCATGCATAGTTATTCCGAGAATTCCTGACCGGTGCAAACACTAATGTCGCAAACTGAAACCCTGCCCGATCTGCAAACAGAACCAACGGCCCCGTTGGCGCCAATATCCTCAGTGAAGTCGTCCCCTCTGATCCTGCGCAGCGGCCGCACGACCTTGGCCCTGATTCTGCGCGAGATGTCGACACGCTACGGGCGGTCCCCGGGGGGATATCTTTGGGCGCTGCTCGAACCTTTAGGCGGCATGCTGATCATGGCAATCGGGTTTTCGCTGATGGTCCGCAGCCCACCGCTTGGCACCAGCTTTCTGCTGTTTTTCGCCACCGGGATCGTGCCCTTTGGGATTTTCCAAAACTTGTCACGATCCGTTGGGAACGCGCTCAACTACTCCAAAGCGCTGTTGAAATTCCCGGCTGTGACCTGGGTTGAGGCCCTGCTGGCGCGGTTTCTGCTTAACGCTCTGACAAATATTCTGGTGATGGGCATTCTCATCACAGGCACGATCATCGTCGCAGGCCTCCGCATCCGCCCCGATTTCGAGCCTGTTTTGATCGCCACCGCACTTCTGTGCCTGCAGGGTGTGGGTTGGGGCGCGTTAAACGCTGCCTTAGGTGGGCTGCTGCCGATCTGGAACACCGTCTGGTCCATCGCCACACGCCCCCTGTTCATCGCGTCCGGGGTCTTCTTCCTCTACGGTGACCTGCCGCCCGCCGTTCAGGACATTTTGTGGTACAACCCCATTATGCATGTACTGGACCTGTTCCGGACCGGATTTTACCCGACCTATCACCCCAACCACGTCTCGATCCTCTACATCCTGATCACCGGGTTGGTGCCGCTGTTCTTTGGCGTCCTGCTGCTTGGCCGCTATCACCGCTTCATTCTCAGCCATCGCTGAACCGGCGCGTCAGGGTTCCGGATTAACAAGCCCCCGCACCTCGGCGTGGCTGAGCGAAAAATCCTGACGCACAGCATCACGCACCGCACGACGATAGAGCTTGTTGTACACCGACCGATCCGCCCCATAGCGCCGGCCAATCAGAAACCACTTGCTTGCGGCCAGCACCATCAGCGGCCAAAACAGCAGGCCCGCCGCGCGGCGATACATCACCAGCCCGTTGCGGTAGCTGTAGTAGACCTTCCACAGCGGATCAAAGACCCGCTTCTGATCATTGGCAAAGGTTGAGCAATCATGCTCAAAAACCAGCGAGGGTTCAAAATGGATCCGAAAGCCAACACGCCGCAGGCCAAGCGTGTAGATCACATCATCGCCATATAGAAACAACCGGCGATCCGGCAGCCCTGCCTCGGCCAGCATCCGGCGCGACAGAAACAACCCCACGAAGGAGGTCAAATCGATCTCCGTCGGTGCCTCGCTTACATAGGCCTTGCGCGGAATGTGATAGCCATCACGCCCTTTACCCCGCAGCGCCCGCCACAGGGTCCGGCCAAACGCCGCCGGGCGCCAGAACGGATTGACCGAGGGACGGTTCATCTCACAGATCTGACCATTGGGAAAATAGACCGCAGCAGCAGCAGCCAGATCATCCGGGCGCTCGGCTGCCACAAAGGCCTCCAATGTTCCAGGCTTGGGCCGCGCATCATCATCCATGACCACAACCCAATCCGGATCAATCTCATCCCGGATCAACCGCAACCCCGCCTCAAAGCCGCCAGCCCCGCCTTCGTTGGTCTTGCACCGCAGCACCCGCAGCCGTGGATCCACCTGCTCAGCCAGCCAGCGCGCCGTGTCATCTGTTGAGGCATTGTCGACAACCACAAGCCTGTCCAACACGTCAGCCGCACTGTCCAGCAATCTGGCAACGGTGATCTTCAACTGATCCAACCGGTTGTAGGTGACCACAACGGCCGCCAACCGCGGCGCCGCACCTGCAGCAGGGTTCTTCAATGGGGCTGTCACGTCACTCTCGCTGTTGGTGATCTTGCCCTCTTCGGCCATATCTCGCGGTCAAAGTCAAATCCCCTGCCGGATCACCGCCATATCCGCTTGGCAGGGCTGCCGCAGACTGGCAGTCTCAGCGGAACCACAGCTCTTAGGATGCCGCTTCATGGATTGGAAAACACTGGACAGCAAAACCCTGCTGGATCTGCCACCGTTTTTGCGGGTGCGTCAGGAACGGATCGAAATCCGCCCGGATGAGGTCATCGATGACTTCTATCAGGTCGACCTGCGCCCCTTTGCGCTGGTGGTGGCGGTGCTGGAAAACGGCAATCTGATGCTGATCGATCAATATAAACACGGGCCCCGTCGCAAGGTCCTGGGCTTTCCGGCCGGGTTTATTGAAACAGGCGAAGATCCTGAAACCGCCGCCCGGCGCGAATTGCTGGAAGAAACCGGGCTGGAACCTGCCGCAATCTATTCCCTCGGCAGCTACGTCGACAACGGCAATCAAGGTGGCTGCACCGGGCACTATTTCCTGGCCACCGGATGCCACCAAACCACCGCCCCAAACCCCGGCGATTTGGAAGATTTCTCTTATGTGGAGATGAGCAAATCTGAGGTTGAGGCAGCCCTCACCGAAGGCCGATTTGGCGTCATCCACCATGTCGCAGGCTGGGGCCTCGCAAAGACCAAACTAACCGAGCTGGATAAGGCGTAGGATCCATCCCCCGCAGCAGTTCAGATCCCAACCCTAGGGTTCGGCGCGGTGCGCCTTATCGAGGATTCGGGGTCAGCCAATTCAACAGCTGACGCAGCGCGTTCCGCCAGCCGCCAACCGCTTCGATCGGACCCGGATCATATGTTTCAAATTCGTTCGAAACCTCAGAAATTGAGATTTCGTCCTTTTTCGGAAACCGGAGTGGTTGCCCGGGACGCCATTGCCAAACCACCTTTTCAACACCGCGCAAAAATTTACGGTTGGTCGTGCTCGAATTGCGCAGCTTTTGCGACAGATCTTTGCGCACCAGATTCATGTGATACATCGCGATCTCATCAGGACCGAAATGCCTGTGCATCTCTGCATCCGCCGTCATTTTCCGGGTGGAATCGACCTGCACACGCGGAAACTCCGCAACGCCGATGTCCGTTGACGGCCCAATTTCGGTGACAAAGCAGCACTCAGTTTGGTCAAAACCGCGATACTGCGGCCGCTTCACATGCAGAAATGACCCCACGCTTGTGCTTTTCCACCCCTGCAACTTGATCTGTTCAACGGCCCAGGAAAACTCCTGCGGCCGATAAAACTCATCAGTGTCCATCGACAGGAAATGTGTGGCCCCGGCAGCGCGCGCATCTGCTAAACCGATCCGGCGTTTCGCTTTTTCATTTTCGCGCCGCGGCAGGGACAGATCTGGGTCGAACAAAATAACCTTGTCGACCAACCCGGACGCCTCTGCCTCTTTAAGAATCTGCGCCGCCGATTCTGAAATAGGCTCCCCTGCGTTTGAAACACTCTGAGACACCACTGAGATGTAATCGACGCTCTGTCTCAAAACGCGAACAGACGCAAGAAAATGCTCCTCAACGTTGAAGTAATTGTAACTGGCAGCGATTTTCATTGTCGGTCCGTTTTCAGTCTGGCGCGCAAAATGCGAACCATGAACCTACTGAAAACGCCGGTTTCCACAACCGGAATCACAGCAGGAGTGTCGGTCTGCCTCCGCCCCGCGAAGGCCCATCTGTCTCACGGCACTTTAGTGCCGCTATGCATCCAACAACCGTTGTAAATAGGCGCCGTAAGCGGTCTTCTTGTAGGGCTCAATCAGCTCCGCCAGCTTGGCTGCATCGATCCAGCCTTTTTCAAAGGCAATCTCTTCCGGGCAGCCGGCTTGCAGCCCCTGCCGTTCGACCAAGGTCCGCACGAAGTTTCCTGCATCCAGCAGCGACGCATGGGTGCCCGTGTCCAGCCAGGCATAGCCGCGTCCCATGGTTTTCACCGACAGCTGACCTTCACCCAGATAACTCTCCAGCAAGGTGGCAATCTCCAGCTCCCCCCGATCCGAGGGCTGCACCTGACGCGCGCGCTGCGGTGCGTCGCCATCCAGGAAATAAAGCCCGGTCACCGCGTAGTTTGACGGCGGCACTTCAGGTTTCTCCACAATGCTCTCGGCCCGGCCCTCTTCGTCAAATTTCACCACGCCGTAACGCTCAGGGTCTGCCACGTGATAGCCAAAGACCGTCCCGCCGGACGGCTGCGCATCCGCCGCGCTCAGCAGGGTCGGCAGCCCGTGACCAAAGAAGATATTGTCCCCCAGCACCATCGCCGAGGGCGCGCCATCCAGGAACGCTTCGGCCAGAATATAGGCCTGGGCCAGACCATCGGGGTTGGGCTGTTCGATATAGGTCAGCTGCATGCCCCATTGGCTGCCATCGCCCAAAAGCCGCTGGAATTGAGCCTGATCCTGAGGCGTCGTGATCACCGCCACCTCACGAATGTCCGAAAGCATCAGCACCGTCAGCGGGTAATAGATCATCGGCTTGTCATAGAGCGGCATCAACTGCTTGGAGACCGCCATGGTCAAAGGATAAAGCCGCGTGCCCGAACCGCCGGCCAGAATAATGCCCTTACGCTTAACCATGTTTCAAATCCTTCAAAACCTCTGCCAGCCCTTGCGTCCAATCCGGGGCCTTTATACCAAAATCAGTCTCTATATCAGCGCAATCAAGCCGGGAGTTCAGCGGCCGCGCTGCGGGTGTGGGATAGTCCGAGGTCGGAATATCGCTGACCTCAGTAGCACGGCCCGCCTGGCGAAAGACCTCGCGCGCGAACCCCGCCCAGCTGGTCGCAGGCTGGCCCGCAAAATGATAGATGCCTTGACTTGGACGCCCCGTCTGCATCTGTACTGCCATCGACAGAAGCACCGCCGCAATGGCGCGCGCCGGGGTCGGGCCGCCGATCTGGTCGCCCACCACCGTCAGCTGGTCGCGGGTGTCTGACAGGCGCAGCATGGTTTTGACAAAATTGTTGCCATGGGTGGAAAACACCCAAGAGGTACGTAACACCGCATAATGGGCGCCGCTTTCGGCCACCGCCAGCTCACCGGCCCGTTTTGAACGGCCATAGGCATTGAGCGGCGCCACCGGATCATCAACACGGCGCGGCTGATCACCCTGGCCGTCAAACACATAATCGGTGGAGATATGCAGGAACGGGATACCCAAGTCCGCGCAGGCCCGCGCCATCGCGCCCGGCGCCTCTCCGTTCACCACGGTGGCCAGCGCCTCCTCTTCTTCGGCCTTGTCCACGGCGGTATAGGCAGCGGCGTTGATCACCATAGCAGGCCGCAACGCAGTGATTTGCGCCACACAGGCAGAGGGATCGCTCAGATCGGCCTCAGCCCGGCCAAGAAACCGCGCGTCTGGCGCCAGCGCCGCCAACTCCCGCGCCACTTGACCAGATCTGCCAAAGACCAAAATCACCTGCCCGCGCCCCTTTCAATGTTCCCCAAATACTCCCGCCGGAGGCGCAAATCTCGCAAGGACCTCACGCCTTCACCCCCAGCCGTTCGCCGACCCCATCCCGACCCTGCAACGCCTGCCACCAGGCGCTGTTGTCCAGATACCAGTCCACAGTACGCTCCAGCCCTTCCTCGACAGTGACCGACGGCCGCCAACCCAATTCCTCCCGGATGCGGGTCGGGTCGATGGCGTAGCGGGCGTCATGGCCGGGACGGTCGGTGACAAAGGTGATCAGATCCGCATAGGAACCACTGTTCAGCGGCCGTTTGCGATCCAATATGGCGCAGAGCGTTTCGACCAGCTGCAGGTTGGTGCGTTCATTCTCACCACCGATATTGTAGCTGCGCCCCACTTTGCCCTTCTCCAGCACAGTCAGCAGCGCATCGGCGTGATCTTCCACATAAAGCCAGTCGCGGATGTTGCTGCCATCGCCATAGATCGGCAGCTCTTTCCCGGCCAGGGCGTTCAGAATGACCACCGGGATCAGCTTCTCGGGGAAGTGATAGGGCCCGTAGTTGTTTGAGCAATTGGTCAGCAGCACCGGCAGGCCATAGGTCTCGCCCCAGGCGCGCACCAGATGGTCCGAGGCCGCTTTTGAGGCGGAATAGGGACTGCGCGGATCATAAGCGGTGTCTTCGGTGAACATCACCTCAGGATCGTTGGGCAGCGAGCCATAGACCTCATCCGTCGAGATATGCTGAAAGCGGAAGCCCGCGGGGCGGCCCTGTGCCTCCCATAGGTTCCGGGCTGCCTGCAGCAGGTGGAAGGTGCCCATGACATTGGTTTCCATAAACACCGCCGGCCCGTCGATCGAACGGTCCACATGGCTTTCGGCGGCCAGATGCAGCACCGCCTCGGGTTGGTGTTTCTGGAAACAGGCCGCCACCGCCGCGCCGTCGCGGATGTCGACCTGCTCAAACTGATAAAGCGGGCTGTCTGCCACCGCCGCCAGATTGTCCAGACAGGCGGCATAGGTCAGCGCGTCCAGGTTCACCACCTCATGGCCCGCCTGCACCGCCTGGCGCACCACTGCCGATCCGATAAATCCAGCGCCGCCGGTCACCAGGAGCTTCATGCCTGCATTCCTTCATAGGTAAATGGGCTGTCAAAATCGGCGAGTTGGGGTGCAATAGTGTCTTTTTCAGACAAAACTGGATCCCCGTTCAGCCCCCAGTCGATGCCACAACTGTCCCAACGCACCGCGCCGTCACAGTCCGGCGCATAGTGATCGGTGCATTTATAGATAATCTCAGTATCGGGCTCGCGGGTGACAAACCCGTGCAGGAAGCCCGCCGGAATCCACAGCTGACGGCCGTTTTCAAAACTCAGCTCCTCGCCGATCCACTGCCCATAAGTGGGTGAACCTTTGCGGATATCCACAGCGACGTCTAACAGCCGGCCCCGGCCACAACGCACCAGTTTGCCCTGCGCATGGGGCGGCGCCTGAAAATGCAGCCCGCGCAGGGTGCCAACCTCATGCGACATCGAGTGATTGTCCTGCACAAACTCCGGCAGATGCAGCCCCGCCGCCTCAAGCACCCGCCGATTCCAACTCTCCGAGAAGAACCCGCGATGATCGCCAAAGCGCTGCGGCGTCAACAACACAACACCAGGCAGGGACGTTTTCCTAAACTCCAAAACAGGTTCCTTCACATGCTGTCTCAACAGACGCGGTTGATCTGTTGGCAGCCTATACGCCCATCACATGTTTATCAAAACACTCTCCATACAGACGCCCCGGCATCCGGGCACGCCTATCAATTGACCCAACACATGAGAGCCAGCGCTGTTATCCTTTGGCGCCCTGCCCACGGGCATAAACATCTTCGTACCGAATGATGTCATCTTCGCCCAGGTAGGCCCCGGTCTGCACCTCAATCAGCACCATCGGCACCTTGCCGGGGTTGCGCATCCGATGCACCGCACCCAGCGGGATAAAGACCGATTGGTTTTCCGTGACCAACTGCACCTTCTCATCAATCGTCACCTCTGCAGTGCCCGAGACCACGATCCAATGTTCCGCGCGATGGTGGTGGGATTGCAGCGACAGGGACGCCCCGGGATGCACATAGATCCGCTTCACCTGAAAACGATCGCCGATCACCAGGCTCTCAAACCAGCCCCAGGGACGATGATCTTTCGGGAAAGAGGTCGCCTGCGCCGCCTTCTTCGCCTTCAAGGCTTCAACCGCTTTCTTGACGTCCTGCGCCCGGTCCATGCTGGCGACCAGCACTGCATCGTTCATCGCCACGGTGATCACATTGTCCAGTCCGATGCCGACCAGTTCCACCGCGTCATTTTCAGACCGAAGCATGCTGTTGCTGCAATCGATCGAGGTCGCATCGCCTGAGGTCATCACCCCGCGCGCATCCCGCTCCCCTTCACGCCAGACCGCATCCCAGCCGCCCAGATCGGACCAGGCGCCGGTGAAGGGAACAACAGACAAGTTGCTTGCCCGTTCCATCACAGCATAGTCGATCGAAATATCATCCGCCTTGCCCCAGGGTTCTGGCGCCAACCGGCAGAAACCCAGATCGCTCTCAGCGCCGTCAACGGCGGCCGCAACCGGCGCCATCAGATCGGAGGCATAGGCCTCAAAGGCCGCCACGATGTCTTTGACCCTGAACAGGAAGATCCCCGCGTTCCATAGGAAGTCACCCGCCTCCAACATCTCCTCGGCCCGCGCTGCATTCGGTTTTTCCACAAACCGCCGCAAGGCCACAGGGCCACCGTCAGATGCTTCAGACAGTTCCAGATATCCGTAGCCGGTTTCTGGCCGCGTGGGCGCGATGCCAAAGGTCACCAGCTGCCCCTGCTCAACAGCCTCAAGCCCGCGCTCGACCGCCGCCTGAAACGCCGCAACATCCGGCACCACGTGATCGGACGGCGCCACCAGCATAATTGCGTCTGGGTCTTTCTTCTGCAGGTGCAGCGCGGCCGACAGAACCGCTGGCGCTGTATTGCGCCCCTCGGGCTCAATCAGGATCGCGCCGGGATCAATACCAACCTCTTGCAGCTGCTCAACAACAATGAAGCGGAAATCAGAATTCGTAATCACCACCGGCGCGGCAAAATCCGCCCCTTGCATCCTCAAAGCGGACCCTTGGAACAGGGTGTTTTCCCCAACCAAAGGCACAAACTGTTTGGGATACGATTTACGCGACAAGGGCCACAAACGCGTGCCCGACCCACCGCAGAGAATAACTGGCGTAATCATTGGAAAAACCCTTTTGGTACGAACCCTCTAACGGATAGTGCCAGCCCGGTGCCGTTGCAAGTCAGGAGTGCCAGCAGAGGCGCGCCCACTCTCACCCGGCGCTGCCGATATTGGCGGTCCAAACCCGAAAACGGCTTTGATCTGTCACCTCCGAAATCAAACCCCGCCGCTGCAGCACATCAAGGTTTCGTTGGACCGAGGCGCGGCTGACCCCCGTCATCTTTTCGGCCGTCGGGGCAGAGATCATTGGCCAAGCCGCAAAAAGGGTCAGCAACCGCCCAGGTGTTTTGCCCGACAGGTCCTGCGTTTCAGCGGCCGCGTGCGCGGACCAATCCTCCAGCAGGCGCAGAATCCGAATGGCACGACTGGCGCCGTTGCTGACACCCCTGATCCAATAACGCAGCTTGCGCTCCGCCGTGCCACTGGCCAATAACGCCGAGGATCCGCCCATCGCGATCGGGGCAAACCTCAATGCCGCGCCCCTGGCCTGCGCCGCAATCCGCGCGCCAACAACACTGCATTCCAGCTTGTCACCGGGGCTGCCGATCCCCGCCAAGGGCCAGAGGTAATGGGCAAAACACCCCAGTACGATCGGGTGCAGCGCATTGGCCGCCAGGATCGCTGCGCTCCAACCCTCGATCTTGTCATCCAGCAAGGACTCCTCCCCCACCGGGGTCCGGTTCAAAAACGCCTTCATGCCCTCAAGCGGCTGTAAATTTCCCGCAAGCCGCCGATAGGCCCAGGACCCACGCTCCAAATCCCGGGCATCATCGCCGGGATGTGACAGGCGCAATTCGGTCCACAGACCCAGCCGCTCCACCGAAAGCCGCGATCCGGTTATCCAGCCAAGCTGCGCCGCTTCGGTCAGGGCAATCCGCTGCGTCCACCCTTTGGGCCCGCGCCGCAACATCTCATCCAACACACCAAGCAACCGCGCCGCATCGGCAAGCTCAACCGCCAGATCACGCTGCGCCGCCTGCCAATCCGCGATCTGAGACAGCTCATCGTCAGAGGATCGCGGCAAAGGCGACAGGAAATCCGGCCCCTCCTCCGGCGGCGCGGGGACGAACCACAGGTCCGCCTCGTCCTGATCCTCTTCTAAATCTGCATCATATGGGTCTGGGTCGATCATAAACCGGTCCACAGATAGATGTTGGTTTCAAAAACTCTACGAATCTCAATGCTCAAAATAAAGCTATTTTGTGCACTACATGGGCAGCACGGTTTTTTGCCCATTTGCATCGGCGCATCGCAAATCTGAGGCGCCAATTTCCATCAATCGCGAAAACCTTCAGCCTCACCTCTCCCTAGGCAATCCCACGACTGATGGGAGCATCTAGTCCGCCTCCCCCTCCTAACCCAAGTCCTTAACGGCTCGCCCAACCGATAGCGCGCCAAACAGTCTCGAATCTGCGTATTCGAGCCTGAAATCACCTTTCAACGTTCCAAGAATACTCACGAAATCCGCCCTCTCGGCTTCTAGCCCTGTTCTTGACGTTCGAAACGCAAAACGGCCCGACAATTGCCAGACCGTTTTTCCAGTAACACACTGTAAAAGCGTCATAAAACGCGAAATTGCCAATTGGCAACTCCCTCCTCACTCTCGCCAGTGGTTCAAAAACTGCGCCATCGCCGCACGCAACGCGGGATCGGACAGGCCGGCGTCAAATTCCAACACCACTTTGCGTCCCGCACGTTTCATTTTCACACCTTCTTCGTAAGGCTCGCCGCAGAAAATCCGCGCCGGCTTCTTGGCGCCACGCTTCTCCGTGGCCACGGCCTTCAACCGTTTCAGCGTTGCAGCCGCATCAATACTGGCCCCCGCTGCGCGTTCCGCCGCGATCAAATCCGCCTCAGCCAGGATCTGTTTCTCATGGCTTTTCAACACCGGCTTCAACTGGCGCGCATGCAGCTCTTTCAGATCACGGATCGATGGGAAGGCCTTCACCACCGCCTCGGGCAGCTTCGCCAGATCCAGATAGCGTGACAGCCAACCCGGGGACACCTCCAGCCGTTCGGCCATGACCTTTTGGGTGCCGCCATAATAAAGCGCGATCGCCTGGGCATAGTCCCGCGCGCGCTCAAAATCCGAAATGTCTTCGCGATCCCGGTTCTCGATATCGGCCAGGCGAAACGCCTCTTCGTCAGTCAGCTCGCGCTCTTCGACCAGATATTTGAACTGCGGGTAGTTGTTGGCCCGCAGCCAGCTGACGGCATAGTGCCGCCGCGCGCCGCAGATCACCTCATAGGTGGCGCCCTGCCCTGCCGGCAAACGACGCACGATTGCAGGAAATTCCTGCTGCCCCTGCGATTTGATCCCATCGATCAGATCCGCGCAGTTTTCCGGCGTCAGCAAGTCATAGGCGCGGTTGTGCCGCTCCCACATCCGGCAATCCGCCGGATCCACCAGCCGCAGCACCTTTTCCTGCCGCTCGCCGCTGGCCTGTTCCGCCATCGTGTTTGAGCGTTTCAGAAACCGCGCCGAGGCCCGATCTTCCGCCTTTTTGCCGGCGGGCAACCCGCTCAACACATCGTCGAAAACCGCATCATGTCTCTTGCTCATAGGATCCCCTCCTTACGCAGGGCTGCATGGTGGCTGGGCCAGGTCTTGCGGATCAGCACCTCAATCTCACGTCCCACCGCATCCAGATAGGTGCGGCAGCGTTTGTGTGTTTCGGTCCGGGCAGCGGCGCCGGTGATTTCATAAACGCTCTGCAGGTTGGCGGCGGCATTGTCGATCTCGGCCGAGTCCTTCAGCACCGCTTGCAGCATGTCCTGCGGAAACACCGCGTCCATCATCCGCTTGATCACCTGATGCGCACCTTTCTGGTCGTTCATCTTGGTCGCCAAAACCTTAACAAAATGATAGCCCCGCGCCCCGCCATGTTCGGCCAGCTCATGCAGGGTTGCGCTCATCATGCGCAGGAAATGCGCGGTGGAGCCGAAATCGATATTGTTGGGCGGCGCCGGGATCACCAGCGCATTGGCGGCACGCAGCACCGACAGCGAAATCATCCCAAGCGCCGGCGGCGGGTCCAGGAGGATCACGTCAAACTGATCCGAAATAGACTCTATCCCGGCCCGTAGTCTATCCAGCACAAAACCCTCTTCGCGCATGATGCGGGCGGCAAATTCATATTCAGCATCGTAAAGCCCAAGGTTCGCCGGGATCAGCGCAACGCCGGGCCAATAGGTCGCGCGCAGCGCATAATGCAATGAGGCGGGACCGCCATGCTGGAAGAACGGGTAAAGCGTATCTTCGTTTTCATTCACGTCCACATCCGGGTTCAACCCGAACATCGATGTGGTGGAGGCCTGGCTGTCACAATCGATGACACAGACCCGGTAGCCTTTCAGCGCCAGATATTGCGCCAGATGTACGGTGACGGTGGATTTGCCCACACCGCCTTTGAAGTTCTGAACCGCCAGAACCGTCGCCGGGTCCGAGGCCGCGCGATGTGGCAATGTGCCAAAGACATCGCGCATGCGATTGATCTCAGCCAGGGAATAGCCCGTGCGGCGACCGGTGGTTGGATCTTTCTCAGGCTCCGGCAGGCGGCCATCGGCCTCTGCATCGCGGATCGCCTTTTCGGTACGGCCCACCATTTCACCGGCGGTGCGGACGTTGAACCGCACATCCAGTCGTTTTTCAGTGCCTGGCGCAAACAGCCGTTCGCGCAACCGGTCGATGACAATATCGGCGCGGCTTGCCAGCGCTTCGATTTCATCCAAAGTGATAGGAAAATCAGTCTCTGCCATGATACCCTCTGAAGGTGCCTCATTTTTCTTTTGCGACTATTGTGTCTGCTGGGGGCATCACGCTCAAGTGCGAATTTTGGGTATCCTCACTGAAAAAACCGAACCTTACAGATCGGCAACGTCAGGTTCGCACGCCTCTGGGGATAACCTGTGGAAAATCCGGTGCAGCAAGCGGTGAACGGGGTGATTTTGCGCTGAGACCTGCAAAATGCGCCAGATCCCATTAATCCAAATTGAAAAAACCGGGGTTTCAGATTCTAGGATTCTATCGTTCAGTCTGGAAAATCTGTTTAGAGTCAGTAGCTAACGGCGCTATCGCTTACCTATTGGGTGCTTAGGCTTACGTATCGGGTGGGTAAGGCTTACATTCTGGGACGGCAAGACTTACGGATTGGGGGTCTGAAAGCTTACTTTTCGGGTGGGGTGAATTTGAGCCTATTTAGAGCCTGTTTTGTGCAACAAATAGAGGGGTCTGCGAATCACTGACGAATCGGGGTGAGTCGCTTAAACTTACAAATTGGGTGCCCCCGGTTTTTGATCTTCTTCTTGGAAGCTTACACCGCTTCTGATACATAAGTAAGAAATCAATGTAGGCGACCCTGGAAAACCGGGGCGTGATTCCCGAGGCGCAGCATGGCAAACCCACCCAAACAATACCGCACACTGGATGCCCGGCCCAGTGCGGAATCGCTGATCAAACCCGGTGAGCTGGTTGATCTGGTTGAGGTCACGCCGCTGACCCTGACCGACCGTCGCATCTATAACCAACTGCTGGAAAATGCCTGGGACGGGATTGATAAGCCGGTGACCCATGTCATCGCCAAATCCGCGCTGCGTGGGTCACACAACTCCAACGACCGCGTGGGCGAGTCGATTGAGCGGCTGATGTCGGCGATTGTGAAGGTGCAGGTGGAATGGGACGGTGAGCCGGCGATTGAACGGGTGCAGTTGTTGGGTGGCTCGGTCGAGGGGCTGCGCAAGGACGGGATGCTGGAATATGAGATCCCGGCGCGGCTGCGGCGGATCATTTCCAACTCGACCATCTTTGCCCGGTTGCAGCGTGAGGTGATGTTTGCGCTCAGTTCCAAATATGCGCTGACGCTTTATGAGATGGTGCAGAAACGCGGCAATCTGCGCTGGAAATCCTCGGAGAAGTTTTCGCTGGAGGCGCTGCGCGGAATCTTAGGCGTCCCAAAAGGTAAGCTTACGTCCTGGTCAAACCTGCGGATGCGGGCGATTGAACCGGCGGTGGCAGAGGTGTCTGAGCTGAGCGATTACGTGGTCGAAGTCTCACCGGTGAAAACCGGGCGGTCGGTGACTCATGTGGAAATTCGCTGGTGGCGCAAAGATGGCGCTGGTCAGGGTGAGGCGGAGCGCGCGTTGCAATATGCCTCCACCGGGCGGCGCGTCAGGGCGCAGGAACGGGCGGAGAAGGTGGTGACACCGGACCCTCAGGCCACTGCGCCACAGGCCCCGGGGTTGAAGCCAAGACCGGCCCGGATTGCCGGCGATCCGCTGCGCACGGAAACCTATGAAACCGCGCGGCTGCGCCATCCCGGCTATGATATTTACTTCGTGGAAAGCGAATGGCGGGCCTGGGCAGCTGGCAAGGGGGAGGCCAAGGATCCCGATCGCGCGTTTCTGGCGTTTTTCAAGAAGTTTGCTGAGGCAAACCCCATCTGACCTTTGGCAATTGCCACTGTATGATTTTTCCTAAGTCCCTCTAATTGCGTCAAAATACCGGGAATTGCCAATTGGCAATTTTTCGGTGTCGCGGCGGGATGGGGGCCTTGCCCCCTTGGCCTGGCGGCCAATTCCCCCAGAGTATTTTGGGAACGATGAAAGAGCGGGCAGCGGCGCCGGTTGGATTATCAAAAAAGCCCAAGCAGTGCTTCAGGCGCAGGCTCACGGGAAAGATCTTGGATCGTGGCAGGCGGCGCGGTTCAATGGGGCAACTGTTTTTCAAAGGGTTCCTCCATGACTGACCGCAGCTATTACGCCCCCAAGGGGGGGCTGCCGCCGCAGACGCAACTGCTGACCGACCGGGCGATTTTCACCGATGCCTATGCGGTGATCCCGAAGGGTACCTTCAGCGATATCGTGACCTCTTTCCTGCCGTTCTGGGAGGGTGCGAGGTTCTGGGTGATTGCCCGGCCGATGTCCGGATTTGCCGAGACTTTCAGCCAGTATATCGGCGAGCTGCAGCCGGGGGGCGGATCCAGCAAGCCAGAGACGGACGCCGGTGTTGAGGCGGTGATCTTTGTTGTCGAAGGCAGCTTGCAGCTGACCATTGAAGGCACAGCGCATCAGCTGGAGGAGGGCGGCTATGCCTTCCTGCCGCCGGGCTGTGACTGGTCGATCAAGAACACCACTGAGGCGGAGGCGCGGTTCCATTGGATCCGCAAAGCCTATCAGGCGGTGGAGGGCATCGATCTGCCTGAGGCCTTTGTGACTAATGAGAAAGACATCGCCCCCACGCCGATGCCTGACACCGATGGCGCCTGGGCGACGACGCGGTTTGTGGATCCAACAGATCTGCGCCACGACATGCATGTGACCATTGTGACCTTCCAGCCCGGCGGGGTGATCCCCTTTGCCGAGACCCATGTGATGGAGCACGGGCTTTATGTGTTGGAGGGCAAGGCGGTCTATCGCCTTAACCAGGATTGGGTTGAGGTGGAAGCCGGTGATTTCATGTGGTTGCGGGCCTTCTGCCCGCAGGCCTGTTACGCCGGGGGACCGGGGCCGTTCCGCTATCTGCTCTATAAGGATGTGAACCGGCATATGCCTTTGGCGCCGGGGGCGTTGCCGCGATAGTTGGGGCTGAAAACGGGCACCCAAAAAGTAAGACATAGAAAACGCCCCCGAAATCCCGGGGGCGTTTCTTATTGGGCAAGACTGATCGGTTGGGGGCCGCAGCCCCCGTCTCCTTAGTCTTCTTCTGGCAGAACCAGGTTCAGCACGATGGCGCAGAGCGCGGTGGGGGCAACGGCCGAGGTCATCAGCGTTTTCACCACACCGGGCAGGTACTGCACCGCCGTGGGCACCAGGTTCAGACCCAGACCAGCGGCCAGGGAGATCGCGATGATCACCATGTTGCGGCGGTTCATCTTGACCTCGGTCAGGACGTTCAGGCCGGCGGAAGCGACCATGCCGAACATCACGATCACACCACCGCCCAGAACCGGCAGCGGCATGGAGGCGATGACCGCGCCGATTTTCGGCAGCAGACCACAGATGATCATGATCAGACCTGCGATGGTCACAACGTGGCGGCTCATGATGCCGGTCATGCCGACGATGCCAACGTTCTGGCTGAACGAGGTGTTTGGCAGACCGCCGAAGACACCGGCCACGGCAGTGCCCAGACCGTCCGCATAGGTCGCGCCCTGGATTTCCGCATCGGTGGCGTCACGACCGGCACCGGCTTTGGCGGTGGCCGAGGCGTCGCCGACGGTTTCGATGGCCGAAACGATCGAGACCAGAGTCACCGCGATCACCGCGCCGAGGCTGAACTCAAAGCCATAGGGTAGGGGTTTGATGCTGGTGATCCAGGAGGCTTTCGACACTGCGCCGAAGTTCACCATACCCATCATGATGGCCGCGATGTAACCGGCGATCAGGCCGATCAGGATGGCGGCGTTGGACAGCATGCCTTTGGTGAAGAATTTGACACCCAGAGCAACGATCACAACAGTCAGGGCCACCGACCAGTGCATCAGCGAGCCGAAGCTTTCTGCCTCCATCTGGAATTTGGCAGCGCCGCCGGCGGCGTATTTGATCGCAACGGGGATCAGGTAAAGGCCGATCGCCAGGATCACCAGACCGGTGACCAGCGGCGGGAACAGCCAGCGCAGTTTGCCGATGACCGAGCCAAGGGCGAAGTGGATCACACCGCCGATGATACAGGCGGTCAGCGCCACACCCAGGCCTTGGGTGGCGGCAACGCCAGCCAGAACGCCAACGAAGGCAAAGCTGGTGCCCTGCATGATCGGCAGGCGGGCGCCCACGGGGCCGATGCCCACGGTTTGGAACAGGGTGGCGATGCCGGCAAACAGCATGGCCATCTGGATCAGGTAGATCTGTTCAACGCTGCCAAAGGCCAGACCGGCGGCGCCAGCAACGATGATGGAGGGCGTCACGTTGGAGGCAAACATTGCCAGAACGTGCTGCAGCCCCAGGGGCACGGCCTGTGCCAGGGGCGGGGTTACATTCGGATCGCTGAACTGCGCTCCGGTGGTGGTATCAGCCATATTCACTATCTCCCTAGTTGGCTTTTGGCCCCCCCGATCTACTGCCGGGTTGGGCCGGTGGTTACTGGTCTAGGATGTCATACGGATCCTCGAGCCAGTGTTCTTCAAGGTTTGGCAAGTCGCTGATGTGGTCAACCACCACGTAGCGACCGGGCGCCCCGAGGGGCGCCAGTACACCGTGCCAAACATTGCGGTGTATATTGATCGACTGGCCCGGCTGGCTGAGGAAGACCTCAGGCGTGCCGGGTTTGCCATCGGCATCCGGCGCGACGCTGACGATCATCGGCACGTTGTCGAGCGGGATGAACGCCTGCGAGCCGAGCGGGTGTCGCTCCATCAGGTCCAGCTTGTAGGGCAGGGCGCGGGCCTTGGCGTCAAACAGGCTGATGCCGGTGCGGCCCGGGCCTGAATCAACCTGAGCAAGATCATGGTGTCGTCCGCACATTCCCTGGTTGATGATCTTGTCAGGCGCGCCGCTGCATTCGATGACATCGCCATAGGGGGCGAAGGCCTCAGCAGTGAGGGGCCGGAGGGTCAGCGTCGTCACGGCAACAGATCCCCCAGACGGAATTCCGCAATGCGTTCGACCTGTTTGCAGGCCTCTTCGAATTCGACCTCAGTGCTGTGGTCAATGCGGCGGTGGAAGTTCGCCATGATCGAGGCCTTATCGTGATCGCGCACGGCGATGATGAAGGGGAACCCGTGTTTGGCGACGTAAGCGTCGTTAAGAGAGGTAAAGGTTGCCCGTTCCTCATCCGTCAGCATGTCGAGCCCTGCGGAGGATTGCTCGGATGTGCTTTCGGCGGTCAGGCGGCCAGCGGCGGCCAGCTTGCCGGCCAGATCGGGGTGGGCGGTCAGCACGTCGTGGCGTTCCTGATAGCTGGCGGTGCGGAAGATGCGGCAGAGCGCGTTGTGCACACCGGCGGCGCAGTCATGGGCCTTGCCCAGTTCCAGACCATGGGCGCGTTCGGCGATCCAGGGCGAATGTTCGAAGATCGAGCCGTAAAGTTCGACGAAACGCTGTTGCGACATCTCAGAAGGGCGTTCAAACCGTTGATGCGGATGGGTTTTCTGCCAGTGCTCGGCAATCTCCAGCCGGGTTGGGGTCCAGACGCCGTCAAAGCCTGCGATATAGTCCAGGAACCGCTTGAGCCCGGCGATTTTGCCCGGACGGCCGATCAGGCGGCAGTGCAGGCCGATCGACATCATCTTGGGCGCGCCATCGCTGCCTTCGGCATAGAGCGTGTCAAAGCTATCTTTCAGATATTGATAGAAATCTTCGCCCGTGACCCAGCCCGGCGCGGTGGCAAAGCGCATGTCGTTGGCTTCCAGCGTGTAGGGGATGATCAGCTGATTCTGTTCGCCCAGCTCCACCCAATGGGGCAGGTCGTCATCATAGGTGTCGCTGATGTAATCAAACTGCCCGGTTTCTGCCACCAATCGCACAGTATTTGAGCTGCAGCGTCCGGTGTACCAGCCGCGGGGGGGCTCACCAACGACCTCAGTGTGCAGGCGAATGGCCTCGGCAATTGCAGCGCGCTCGTCCTCGGCGGGCATGTCTTTGTGTTCGACCCACTTCAACCCGTGCGAGGCAATTTCCCAGCCTGCCGACTTCATCGCGGCCACCTGTTCGGGGTTGCGGGCCAGTGCTGAGGCGACGCCGTAAATGGTGACCGGGATGTTCAGACCGGTAAACAGCTTGTGCAACCGCCAGAAGCCAGCGCGCGCGCCATATTCGTAGATCGACTCCATATTCCAATGGCGTTGACCCGGCCATTGCGCGGCGCCCGGGATGTCTGACAGAAACGCCTCGGACGCGGCATCCCCATGCAACAGGCAATTTTCCCCGCCTTCTTCGTAGTTTAGCACGAATTGCACAGCAACTTTGGCACCGCCGGGCCATTGGGCATCGGGGGCATTGGGGCCATAGCCACGCATGTCGCGGGGGTAGCGGGTCATGAGGGATCTCCTGATTATTTTGGAAACCTTTATAAAACGCCGTTCTGGCAAAGACTTTCTCAAATATTTTGAAACAGTTGTTTGGGCATTTGTTGTGTTGCAGACAGGTCAAAACCCGCAAAATAGGCGCAACAGGTAAATTTGCCCGAAAAGGAGGCTGACCATGGCTGGCTATCTGACGACTCACGTGCTGGACACCGCACGCGGCTGCCCGGCGGAGGGGATTAAAATCGCGCTGTACCGGGTTTCCGGCAACTCGCATAAGAAAATCGCTGAAACCGTGACCAATGCAGACGGGCGCACCGATGCGCCGATTCTGCCGCAGGACAAATACAAGACCGGCATCTATGAGCTGATCTTCTTCTGCGGGGATTACCTGCGGGAGACCGGTCAGGCGGCCGACGATCCGCTGTTCCTGGATCAGGTGCCGATCCGGTTTGGCATGGCCGATCCGCAGGCACATTACCATGTGCCGCTTCTGCTAAGCCCGTTTGGCTATTCGACCTATCGCGGGTCATAATCGGCCCAAGACTCAGACATCCCCGGTGATCGTTAGGACTGATGATTGTTAGGGGAAATTTGAAACTGCTTGGGAATATCAAAAGTACCCAAGGGAATTGGGGTCGGGTAGCCTGATCTCAATCTTTCAGGGAGTAAGACATGCAAGATCTCGCGATCATGTGGGACTGGATCGGCTTTGCGGTGCGTTGGCTTCACGTCATCACCGCCATGGCCTGGATCGGGTCATCCTTCTATTTCATCGCGCTGGACCTCGGTCTGCGCAAACACCCCAACCTGCCCGTTGGCGCCCATGGCGAAGAGTGGCAGGTGCATGGTGGTGGCTTTTACCACATCCAGAAATATCTGGTGGCGCCGGAAAACATGCCGGATCACCTGATCTGGTTCAAATGGGAAAGCTATACCACCTGGCTGAGCGGCGCGGCGCTGTTGATGGTGGTCTATTGGGTCGGCGGTGAGCTGTATCTGATCGATGCCGGCAAGGCGGATCTGGCGCTGTGGCAGGGCATTCTGATCTCGGCCGGATCGCTGACGCTGGGTTGGCTGATCTATGATTTTCTGTGCAAATCGCCCTTGGGCAACACGCCAACGCTGCTGATGCTGCTGTTGTTCTGCATGCTGGTGGTGATGGGCTGGGGCTATAACCAGATCTTCACCGGCCGCGCGACCATGCTGCATCTGGGGGCGTTCACCGCCACCATCATGACGGCCAATGTGTTCTTCATCATCATGCCGAACCAGCGCATCGTGGTGAAAGATCTGCAGGAAGGCCGCACGCCGGATGCCAAATACGGCAAGATCGCCAAGCTGCGGTCGACCCATAACAACTATCTGACGCTGCCGGTTGTGTTCCTGATGCTGTCCAATCACTACCCGCTGGCCTTTGCCACCGAGTATAACTGGATCATTGCATCGCTGATCTTCCTGATGGGGGTGACCATCCGCCACTTCTTCAACACCTCGCATGCCGGTGGCGGCTACAAGTGGTGGACCTGGTTGGTGACGGCCATTCTGTTCATCGGGGTGATGTGGCTGTCGACCGCGCCTTTGATGCAGGACACTTACGAAGAGTCGGAGGCGCGCGTGCTCAGCGCCTCCGAGCTTAAGTTTGCGGAAGCGACCCATTTTGAGGATGTGATGAATGTGGTGCCCGGCCGCTGCGCCATGTGCCACGCCCGCGAACCCTATTATGACGGCATCGCCCGTGCTCCCAAAGGCATCCTGCTGGAGACCGAAGCCGATGTGGCCGCCGCGGCCAGCCAGATCTACCTGCAGGCCGGCGTGAGCCACGCCATGCCCCCGGCCAATGTGACCTATATGGAGCCGGAAGAGCGCAAGCTGATCATCCAATGGTTCCGCGAGGCGACGCAGGGCTGATTTGCCGTTGCTAACCTCTACGCTGAAAAGGCCGGTTCGCGTGAGTGAGCTGGCTTTTGGTTTTTTGGGATGCTGTCTGACGTGGCCCCAAATGCGTTCCGCGAAATTGACGGCCTTCGAGTTGAGTATTTTTGGAACATTGAAAAGGGCGCGGTTGTGGCTCTAGCGGCCGGGTTAGAGCCTGTTTCAGCGGCTTTTCATGTGTTCTGCGAGGGAGGCTTTGGCGCCTTCGATATGGGCCAGGGTCAGGGCGGCGGCGCTGTCGGCGTCGCCTTTTTCGCAGGCTTCCAGAATGGCCAGATGTTCGATGTTGGCGCGTTCCATGCCGTCTGACAGCACCAGCTGGGCGCGCAGGTAGCGGTCAATCCGGTCCATGGCATTGTCCACCACCGAGATGTGGTAGGGCAGGGCGCAGGCGGAGTAGAGCGCACCGTGGAATTTGCGGTTCAGATCGCCCCAGTCCATCGGGTTGGGGGAGGCGGCAAATTCTTCGCAATAGGCGCGGGCCTCGGCCAGCAGGGTTGGCGACATCTGCGGCACCGCGCGGCGGATGACTTCGCATTCGACCAGGGCGCGGAAATCAAACACCTCGGAGGCTTCTTCCAGGGACAGGCCGGCGACCACGGCGCCTTTGTAGCGCTGGGATTTTACCAGGCCTTGTTCTTCGAGCCGCGAAATCGCTTCGCGGACCGGGATCCGCGAGGTGTTGAACATCCGCGCGATTTCATCCTGACGCAGCGGTTCGCCATCCTGCAGTTCGCCCTCAATGATCGCTTTGCGCAGCGCTTCAAAGACGATGGTTGCCGCAGATGCGGTGCGGGAAATATCGACAGATTTCAGTTTCAAGGCTCACCTCCGTTCTGACGCAACCTAATGGACGACAAGGGAAAATAGAACCGGGCTTTTACCGGATTTTCCGCAGTTGAATTTTTTATATTGAATATTGGATCCAATATCCAGTAGGACTCTCACCAACGGCTCGCAGGGGAGTGAGTCGGCTCAACAGGAGGAAGACCATGCTGAAGAAATTGGCCGCTGTAGGTGCGGTAATTGTTGCGGGCGCGCTGCCTGCTATGGCGGATACGCTGGATGATGTTGTTGATCGTGGCACGCTGCGCTGTGGCGTGGTGCTGGATTTCCCGCCGATCGGCTATCGCGATGCCTACAATGAACCTGCCGGTTTTGACGTGGAATACTGCAACGATCTGGCCGCCGCGCTGGAAGTTGAAGCCGAAGTGCTGCCGGTGACCTGGGCCGAGCGTCTGCCGGTGATCGTCACCGGCCGTGCCGACGTTGTGTTTGGCGCCACCTCGGACAGCCTGGCGCGGGCGCGGACCGTGGGTTTCACCATTCCCTACGCCATTTACTATGCGCAGGGTGTTGTGAACGCCGAGTCGGGCATCGAGAGCTTTGAAGACATGCGCGGCAAGCGCGTGGCAGCGGCCATCGGCACCGTGCCGGAGCAGGAGTGGCTGAAGATCGCCGCCGAATGGGGTGAAGAGCACCTCTATCAGGGCTACCAGTCCGAAAACGAAGTCTTCCTGGCCGTGGCCCAGGGCAAGGCTGACATCGGCATCACCACCAACACCGCCGTGAAGCCGATCACCGATCAGTATGACACCGTGCTGGCCGGTCCGCGGATGCCTTGGACCACCGATTACACCTCGGTTGTGGGTAAACGTCAGGACGTGACCTGGCTGAACTATCTGAACCTGTTTGTGACCCATCAGGTGCGCTCGGGCCGTTATGGCGAGCTGTGGGGCAAATACGTTGGTGGCGAGGCGCCTGAGCTGCGCATCCCCGGCGTGATGTACTGATCTGACCAGATCTGAACCCGTTCCCTGCCCTGCCTGAACGGCGGGGCAGGGGGCGCCCTTCGGTCCAGATGGGATCAAGATATGTTTGACTACAACTTCCATTGGCGGCCGGTGATGAAAAGCCTGCCCGACCTGATCGAGGCAGGTTTCCTGACCTTGCAGGTGGCCGCGCTGGCGATGCTGTTTGGCATCGTGATCGGGCTGGGGCTGGCGCTGATCCGCCTGCACCTGCGCGGGCCGCTTTACTGGTTCGCCACCGCCTGGGTGGAACTGGCGCGCAACACGCCGGCACTGTTCCAGCTGTTCTTCTTTGGCTTTGGCCTTGGCGCCTTTGGGCTGCATCTGATGCCCTATTCGATTGTGCTGGCGGGGCTGAGCTTTAACTGTGCGGGCTATCTGGCTGAAAACTTTCGCGGCGGCTTTCAGGCGATCCCTGACACCCAGATCCGCGCGGCGCGTAGCCTTGGGATGAGTGCTGTGCAGGCCTATGTACGCATCGTGATCCCGCAGGTGTTGCGCATTGTTTACCACCCGATGACCAACCAGATGGTCTGGGCGGTGCTGATGTCTTCGCTGGGGATGTTGGTGGGCTTCCGTGAACTGTCGGGTGAGACCCAGTTCTTTGCCTCGCGTACCTTCCGGATCTTTGAATATTTCGCCGTCACAGCCGTGATTTACTACGTGATCGTCAAGGTCATCCTGGGGGCCTCGCGCCTCTTGGCGACCCGGCTGTTCCGGTACTGAGGAGCGATGACATGAGTGATACCGTTTCTTTCTTCTCAGGCTTTGTGCCGCGCGATCTGCTGTTTTTGGGTGAAGCAGCGCTGCGCACCATGTGGATTTCGGCGCTGTCGATCACCATGGGCTCACTGCTGGGCGCGGTGTTTGGCTGGATGCTTTACGAGGGCAAATGGGTGGCCACGCTGACCCTGGCGCCGGTGCTGGATGTGTTCCGCTCTGTGCCGCTGATCATTCAGCTGGTGTTGTTTTACAACTTCGCCCCCATCGTCGGGCTGAACCTGGATCCCTTTGCCAGTGGTGTGGTGATCCTGACGATCTACACCGCTGCGCTGGTGGCCAATGTGGCCCGCGGTGGCATTGAGGCGGTGGAGCCGCCGATGCGCCGGGCGGCGCGCAGTCTGGGCATGAGCTACTGGCAGGACATGCGCCATGTGGTGCTGCCGATTGGCCTGCGCGCGGTGTTCCCGGCCTGGGTGGGTGTGGCGCTTGGCGTGATGAAGGACAGCGCGCTGGTGTCGGTCCTGGGCTACGTCGAGCTGCTGAAGGCCAGCCAGATCCTGATCACCCGGACACAGGAACCTTTCCTGATCCTGACCATCGCAGGGGCGTTCTACTTCGCCCTGTCTTATCCGATCTCGCGCTATGCCGCGAAACTTGAACAAAGGTGGGCACAATGATCGAAATTCGTGATCTCCACAAATATTTCGGCGCGTTGCACGTGCTGAAGGGCATCGATCTGGATGTCGAAAAAGGTGAGGTGCTGAGTGTGATTGGCGCCTCGGGCTCCGGCAAATCCACGCTGCTCTATACCATCAACGGGTTGGAGCCGGTGCAGCAGGGCCGGGTTGTTGTGGATGGCGTCGATGTGCACGCCAAAGGCACTGACCTGAACAAGCTGCGCCAGCGTCTGGGCATGGTGTTCCAGCAGTGGAACAGCTTCCCGCATCTGACGGCGCTGGAAAACGTGGCTTTGGCGCCGAAGATCGTCAAAGGCAAATCCAAGGCCGAGGCGCGTGAGATTGCCGCCGCGCAGCTGAAACATGTGGGGCTGGGGGACAAGCTGAACGTCTACCCATCGGCCCTGTCGGGTGGCCAGCAGCAGCGTCTGGCGATTGCCCGCGCCCTGGCGATGGAGCCGGAATATATGCTCTTTGATGAGGCGACGTCGGCGCTTGACCCCGAGCTGGTGGGCGAGGTGCTGGAAACCATGCGTATGCTGGCCGAAGAGGGCATGACCATGATCTGCGTGACACATGAAATGGGCTTTGCCCGCGATGTGTCGGACCGCGTGGCGTTTTTCCATCAGGGCGTGATGGAAGAGATCGGCCCGCCGTCGCAGATCTTTGGCGATCCGCAATCTGAACACACCCAGAAATTCCTGGCGAATGCGCGCTAAGCGCCGCCTGACCCTTATAGACTTCTTAGAAGGACAATACTGATGACCTCCAACATTTTCACCGGGACCATTCCCGCCCTGATGACCCCCTGCACCGCTGACCGCAAACCTGATTTCGACGCGCTGGTGAAAACCGGCAAAGAGCTGATCGCGGCGGGCATGTCGGCCGTTGTTTACTGTGGCTCGATGGGTGATTGGCCGCTGCTGACCGATGCCGAGCGGATGGAAGGTGTGCGCCGTCTGGTGGAGGCCGGTGTGCCGACCATCGTGGGCACCGGTGCGATCAACACCGCATCTGCCGTGGCCCATGCCGCCCATGCGCAAGAGGTTGGTGCACACGGCCTGATGGTGATCCCGCGGGTTCTGTCGCGCGGGCCTTCGGCCACTGCGCAGAAGAACCACTTCAAGGCCATTCTGGCCGCTGCGCCGGATCTGCCAGCGGTGATCTACAACAGCCCCTACTACGGTTTCGCCACCCGCGCCGATCTGTTCAATGCTCTGCGTGCCGAGCATCCGAACCTGATCGGTTTCAAGGAATTCGGCGGCAAGGATGACCTGCGTTATGCGGCGGAAAACATCACCTCAGGCTCGGACGATGTGACCTTGATGATTGGTGTCGACACCACCGTGTTCCACGGTTTCGTCAACTGCGGCGCTGGTGGCGCGATCACCGGTATCGGCAACGCCCTGCCGAAAGAGGTTCTGCATCTGGTGGAGCTGTCGCAACAGGCGGCGGCAGGCAATGCGGCGGCCCGCGCCAAAGCGCAGGAGCTGGACGCGGCGCTGGGGGTTCTTTCGTCCTTTGACGAGGGGCCGGATCTGGTGCTCTATTACAAACATCTGATGGTTCTGAACGGGGATGAGGCTTACGCGCTGCACTTCAACGAAGATGACGCGCTGACCGCTAGCCAGCAGCGTTATGTGGAAGATCAGTACAAGCTGTTCAAGGACTGGTATGCCGATTGGGCCGCGCAGGCTGACGTTCAGGCGCTGGCAGCATAAGCGGGGGCGATGATGGACTATCGGAACCTTATTGGCGGCGAATGGGTCGCCTGCGGTGAAGGCCGCGCCAATGTGAACCCTTCGGATATCACCGACATTCTGGGCCATGCGGCACAGGCCGGTGAGGCTGAGCTGGAACAGGCGATTTCTGCGGCAGATGCGGCGGCCCCGGGCTGGGCTGCCTCGACCCCGCAGCAGCGGTTTGACGTCTTGGATTTCATCGGGACCGAGATTTTGGCCCGCAAGGAAGAGCTGGGAACTTTGCTCAGCCGTGAAGAGGGCAAAACCCTGCCCGAAGGCATTGGTGAAGCGGCGCGTGCCGGTCAGATCTTCAAGTTCTTTGCCGGTGAATGTCTGCGCCAGACCGGGGATATCCTGGCCTCGGTCCGGCCCGGTGTTGGCGTTGAAGTGACCCGCTCGCCGGTGGGTGTTGTGGGGATGATCACGCCGTGGAACTTCCCCATTGCGATCCCGGCCTGGAAGATTGCGCCGGCACTGGCATTTGGCAATGCGGTGGTGCTGAAACCCGCCGATCTGGTGCCGGGCTGTGCCCATGCGCTGGCTGAGATCATTTCGCGTTCTGGCCTGCCGTCGGGTGTGTTCAACCTGGTGCTGGGCCGTGGGTCGCTGATCGGGCCGAAGCTGATCGCGGATCCGCGGGTGACGGCGATTTCCTTTACCGGATCGGTGCCGACCGGGCGCGGGATTGCCGCTGATTGTGGTGCTCGTTTGAAGAAGGTGCAGCTGGAGATGGGCGGCAAGAACCCGATGGTGGTTCTGGATGACGCGGATCTGGACGTGGCGGTTGATGCCTCGCTCAATGGGGCGTTCTTCTCGACCGGGCAGCGCTGCACGGCATCGTCGCGTCTGATCGTGACCGAAGGCATTCATGACGCCTTTGTTGCCAAGCTGACCGAGCGGATGACCGCGCTGAAGGTGGGCAACGCGCTGGAAGCAGGCATTCAGATGGGTCCGGTTGTGGATGAATCGCAGCTGGCGCAGGATCTGGACTACGTCAAAATCGCAGCCGCCGAAGGCGGCAAGGTCATCGGCGGCGACCGTCTGGAACTGGCACAGCAGGGTTTCTACATGGCGCCGGCGCTGGTCACGGAGACCACCAACGACATGCGCATCAACCGCGAAGAGGTCTTTGGCCCCGTTGCGTCAGTGGTGCGGGTGAAGGACTATGATGAGGCGCTGGCGGTGGCCAATGACACTGAATTTGGTCTGTCCTCCGGCATCTGCACCCAGTCGCTGAAACATGCCACCCACTTCAAAGCCAATGCGGCGGCGGGGATGGTCATGGTGAACCTGCCAACGGCGGGCGTGGATTATCACGTGCCCTTTGGCGGCACCAAAGGGTCGTCCTTTGGGTCACGTGAACAGGGGCGCAACGCGGTGGAGTTCTACACCACCGTGAAAACCGCCTACACGGGGGCGTAAGGCATGGGCGCGTCGGTTATTGTCATCGGGGCAGGTGTGGTGGGGATTTCCACCGCGCTGGCGTTGCAGTCACGGGGCCATCAGGTCACCGTGCTGGATCGCAGCGGCGTGGCCGCTGAAGCCTCGGCGGGCAATGCGGGCGCGCTGGCCTTTGCCGATATTGAACCGCTGGCGACGCCGGGCATCCTGAAAAAGGCCCCGAAATGGCTGCTGGATCCATTGGGCCCGCTTTCCTTGCCGCTGGGCTATGCGCCACAGATCGCGCCCTGGATGTTGCGGTTCTGGCGGGCGTCCTGGCGGGATCGTTACACCACTGGTGTCAGCGCGCAGGCCGCGCTGATGCATCTGTCGCGACAGGCCTTTCTGGATCTGGCACGCGGGCAGGGGATGCAGGATCAGCTGCGCCATGAGGGGCAGCTGCAACTTTATGAAGGTGAGGCGCAGTTTCGCGCTGTGCTGCCCGGTTGGGCACTGCGGGGCAGTCACGGCGTTGACTATCAGCTGCTGGAAAGCGCCGGTGAAATCGCAGAGGTGCAGCCGGGGCTGGATAAGCGGTTCACCCATGCAGGCTATACGCCGGGGTGGATCAACCTGTGGGATCCGAAGGTCTGGGTTGAAGGACTGGCCGCGCGGTTTGTGGCGCAGGGTGGCGTGATTGAAGTGGCGGAGGTCACCGGGATCAGCGACGGCGGCACCATGGTTCTTTGCGCCGATGGCAGCCGGCGGACCTGCGATCATCTGGTGATTTGCGCCGGGGCCTGGTCGCATCATCTGGCGCGGATGCTGGGCGACAAGATCCCGCTGGAGACCGAGCGGGGGTATAACACCACGCTGCCGGCAGGCGCCTTTGATCTGAAAACCCATGTGACCTTCCCCAACCACGGTTTTGTGGTGACCAAGATCGGCACCGGCCTGCGGGTGGGTGGCGCGGTGGAGCTGGCGGGGCTGAAACGCGCGCCAAACTACCGCCGATCTGAGATTTTGCTGGAAAAGGCGGCGACCTTCCTGCCCGGTTTGCAGACCACGGGCGGCACGCAATGGATGGGCTTCCGCCCCTCCTGCCCGGACAGCCTGCCGGTGATTGGACCGGCCCCAAAGGCGCGCCATGTGACCTATGCCTTCGGGCATGGCCATCTGGGGCTGACACAATCGGCAGGCACCGCGCAGCTGGTGGCGGATCTGGTGGATCGCAAACCTGCCAATCTGGACCTGACGCCTTATCGGGCGGATCGATTCAAGACGTTTTTCTAAAGGGTAAGACATGAGCCAACACACGTTCCAATGTATTGACGGGCACACCTGCGGCAACCCTGTGCGGGTGGTTTCGGGCGGTGCCCCGATGTTGGAAGGCAACACGATGCTGGAGCGTCGGGCGCATTTTCTGGCGGAGTATGACTGGATCCGTACCGGGCTGATGTTTGAACCACGCGGCCATGACCAGATGTCGGGCTCAATCCTCTATCCGCCGACGCGCGAGGATTGCGACGTTGGGGTTCTGTATATCGAGACCTCGGGCTGTCTGCCGATGTGTGGTCACGGCACCATTGGCACGGTGACCACGGCGATTGAACACGGGCTGGTGACGCCGAAAACACCGGGCGTTCTGCAGCTGGACACGCCTGCGGGTCTGGTGATTGCCGAATACCGTCAGGAGGGCCGTTTTGTCGAAGAGGTGCGGCTGACCAACGTGCCGTCGTTCCTTTATAACACCGGGCTGACGGCTGAGGTCGATGGGCTGGGCGAGGTCACGGTGGATGTGGCCTATGGCGGCAACTTCTATGCGATTGTGGAACCGCAGGCAGCGTTTCGCGATATGGCGGATCACCGGGCGCTGGATCTGGTGGGCTGGTCGCCCAAACTGCGCGCGGCGCTGAATGAGAAATACGATTTTGTGCATCCCGAAAAGCCCGAGATCACCGGGTTGAGCCACATTCTGTGGACCGGTGCGCCTACGGTGGAGGGCGCCACGGCGCGCAATGCAGTGTTTTATGGCGACAAGGCGATTGACCGTTCCCCCTGCGGCACCGGCACCTCCTCGCGCATGGCGCATTGGGCGGCGCGGGGCGATCTGAAGGTGGGCGACAGCTTCGTGCATGAATCGATCATCGGTAGCCTTTTTGAGGGCCGCGTCGAAGGCACCGCCAAGGTCGGCGACTTTGACGCGATCATCCCCTCAATCGGGGGCTGGGCGCGGGTCACCGGGTTCAACACGATCTTCATCGATGACCGGGATCCATACGCACATGGGTTTGTGGTGACCTGACAAGGGCAGATCGAAACGGTTTCAGGGAGGGGACCATGGGTGTGTTAGCCGTAAGAGCCAGTGCCGCCGGGGAGATCCTGTTGCTGGACGAGGGCCTGAGTTTCTGGGGTGGGGTGGATCCCGCCACCGGGCAGATCATTGACGCCAACCACCCGCAGCACGGGGCGTCCTTGGCGGGGCGGATTGTGATGATGCCGACCAGCCGCGGCTCCTGCACGGGCAGCGGTGTGTTGCTGGAACTGGCGCTGAACGGCCATGCGCCGGCGGCTTTGGTGTTTCGTGAGTCGGAGGACATTCTGACGCTGGGCGCGCTGATTGCGGGGCGGATGTTTGATCGACCTCTCGCGGTTGTGCGGCTGGCGGCAGCGGATTACGCGGCGCTGGCCGGGGAGGCTACGGCGCGGATTGATGATCGTGTTTTGGTAGCCGGGGCATTGCGCCTGGAGCTGGTGGAGGCGAGCGCTGACGGGCTGGCACTGTCTGAGACAGATCGCGCAATTCTGAACGGGACCAAAGGCAAGGCGGCGCAATTGGCGATGGAGGTCACCTGCACCATGGCCGCGGGGCAGGGGGCAGAACGTCTGACCGATGTCAGCCGCGTGCATATCGATGGCTGCATCTACGCCAGCCCCGCCAATCTGCGCTTTGCCGAGGCGATGGCCGAAATGGGTGGGCAGGTGGTGATCCCTACCACGATGAACGCCATTTCGGTGGATCGCGAGAACTGGCAATCGCAAGGGGTGCCGCAGCTGTTTGGCGATCCCGCCAGCCGTTTGGCCGATGCCTATGTGAGGATGGGGGCGAAACCCAGTTTCACCTGCGCGCCCTACCTGCTGGAGGAGCGGCCGAGCGAGGGTGAAGATATCGCCTGGGCGGAATCCAATGCGGTGATTTATGCGAACTCCGTTCTGGGGGCGCGGACGGTGAAGCATCCGGATTTTCTGGATCTGTTCATTGCGCTGACGGGGCGGGCGCCTTTGTCGGGGGTCTATCTGCAGGGCAACCGCCGTCCGGCGCGGGTGATTGAGGTGACAGTGCCCGGTCAGCCCGATGACGGGTTCTGGCCGATGCTGGGCTGGCTGGTGGGACAGGCGGCGCCGGATTGTATTCTGCTGATCCGTGGCGTCGATCATTTGCAGCCGAATGAGGATGACCTGAAGGGGCTGTGCGCCGCCTTTGGCACCACCTCGGCCGCGCCGATGCTGCATGTTGCGGGGGTGACGCCGGAGGCGGATCTGCTGCCGTTGGACGGGGCCGAGGTGGTGACGCTGAATGCTTCGGATTTTGCTCGGGTCTGGGCGCAGTTTAACGCGGGTGGCGGCAAGGTGGATCTGGTGGCGTTTGGCAGCCCGCATTTCTCGCTCACCGAATGCCACCGGTTGGTGTCGGCGCTGGACGGGCGGCAATGCGATCCCATGACAACAACGCTTGTGACTTTGGGTCGCGCAACCTTGGCGGCGGCCAAGGCGGATGGGACGCTCACAGCGCTGGAAGCGGCAGGCGTAAAGGTGGTGCCGGATATCTGCTGGTGTTCCATCTCGGAACCGGTGTTCCCGCCGGAGGCCAAGGTTTTGATGACCAATTCGGGCAAATATGCCCATTATGCGCCGGGGCTTTGTGGCCGGGCGGTGCGTTTTGGCGGGCTGTTGGCCTGCGCAGAAACAGCGGTGAGCGGTGTGGCGCCTGAGGGGCTGCCGGACTGGCTTGGATAACGAAAGGGACGCAAGATGCGCTCAAGCAAAACCATCCATGTGATTTCCTGTCATGCCGAGGGCGAGGTGGGCGATGTGATTGTCGGTGGCGTTATGCCGCCGCCCGGGGCGACCCTCTGGGAACAACGCAGCTGGATCGCGCAGGATGAGACCTTGCGCAATTTTGTGCTGAATGAGCCGCGCGGCGGGGTGTTTCGCCACGTGAACCTGCTGGTGCCGCCAAAACATCCCGAGGCTGATGCCGCCTTTATCATCATGGAGCCGGAAGACACGCCGCCGATGTCGGGGTCAAATTCGATCTGTGTCTCCACCGTGCTGCTGGATGGTGGGCTGATCCCGATGGTGGAGCCGGTGACCGAAATGACGCTGGAAGCGCCCGGCGGGCTGGTCAAGGTGCGGGCCGATTGCCGCAATGGCAAGGCCGAGCGGATCACCGTGCAGAACCTGCCGAGCTTTGCCGATCAGCTGGGCGTGGATCTGGAGGTGCCGGGGCTGGGCACGATCAAGGTAGACACCGCCTATGGCGGCGACAGTTTCGTGATTGTGGATGCCGCCGCATTGGGGTTCGAGATCCGCGAAGATGAGGCGGCGGATATCGCCCGTCTGGGGGTGCAGATCACCAATGCCGCCAACGCGCAGCTGGGGTTCAGCCATCCTGAGAATGCGGATTGGGATCACATTTCCTTCTGCCTGTTTGCCGGCCCTGTCGAAGAGGTTGAGGGCGGGTTTGCCGCACGTTCAGCCGTGGCGATCCAGCCGGGCAAGGTGGACCGGTCGCCCACCGGCACGGCGGTGTCGGCGCGGATGGCGGTGCTGGCGGCGCGGGGGCAGATGGCCAAGGGGCAGACATTCACCGCGAAATCGATCATCGATTCCGAATTTCAGGGCTGCATTGTTGAGGCGACTGAGGTCGGCGGCAAACCCGCTATCGTGCCGCAGATCAGCGGCCGGGGCTGGGTAACTGGCATTCATCAGCACATGCTGGATCCCAGCGATCCCTGGCCGGAAGGCTACCGTTTGAAAGACACCTGGGGGGCATCCGGCGCGATTGCCGGTACGGGTTCTGAGGGCGAAAATTCAGGCGATTGAGCAGGCGAACGGCCACAGCGCGGGGCAATTCCATTTCCAAGGGTGGACTTGCCCCTACGTCCTGCGTATGGCTTGCCGGGCAATATTGTTTCGTTTTGGCCCGGAAATCTTCTCATGAGTGCAAGCCAGACCCCCATCACGCAGACCACTGGAAAACAGTCCTCTGTGAAGCGGCCCCCGAAAGGGGAGCCCACGCAATTGGGCGCGTCCATTCGGCAGCGCCGCAAAGCCCTGGGCAAGACGCTGGTGCAGGTGGCGGGCGAAACGGATCTGACCACCGGGTTCATCAGCCAGGTGGAGCGCGGGATTTCTTCGCCTTCTCTGAGTTCGCTGATGGCGATTGCGGCGGCGCTGTCGACCACGGTGGAACAATTGCTGAGCGTGCCAAATGCCCTGCGGGAGTTTACACCGGCGGATGCCCGGCAGAGTTATTCACTGGGCACCAATGGGCGGTTTTACGAAAAACTGGGGCCGGGGTTTTCCGGCGCCTTGATGTATCCCACCATCATTCACCGCCCGGCAGGCCATGTTTCGGAAAAGATGTGTCATGAGGGTGAGGTGTTCCTGCACCTGATTTCGGGGCAGATTGAATATCACCTGGGCGATCAGACCTTTCTGATCAATCCCGGCGACAGCCTGCATCACGATACCTCCACGCCGCATTATTCGCGGGTCCTGGGGGATGAGGAAACGGTGGAGATGTGGGTCAGCACCACCCCAATGGGTCCCAGTTGACTCGCCGTTGATTCGCCATTTCGGGCGGTCCTTTCCCTGAATTTGCTGCTTTTCCCCCGGTTTGAGCCATTCAAACCGGTGAATGCTTGCGCAAGCAATGAAAAAATTGTTGAAAATCAGTGGGTTATTAAGATTGTAGATTGGATACAAAATACTTGATTCGATCCGGCGAAGCTTACTAAAATAAATTTTAGTGAAGCTACAATTCCGCCGAGGACGGGATTGAAAAACTGGATCACTAGGGAGGATTCCAACCATGAAACGTTCGATCATGGTGGCGGCTTTGGCCGCTGCTACGGCTCTTTGCACCCCTGCGATGGCGCAGGAACGCGGCGGCACTTTGAACTTTGCGCGTTATGACGGCTCACGTCTGATTGACCCGATCTATGCCGATCGCAACCCCGATATCTGGATGGTGGGCAGCCTGTTTGACACGCTGCTGCGCCCGTCGGCCGATGGCAACTCGGTTGTCGCCGGTCTGGCCGAGAGCCACAGCGTGTCGGCAGATGGTAAAACCGTCACGCTGACGCTGCAGGACGGTCTGAAGTTTTCTGACGGCTCGGCGCTGACTGGCGACGATGTTGTCTTTTCACTGGACCGCGCGCGCAATGGCGATCTGAGCCCCTGGGCTGGTCTGCTGGGATCGATCGAAACGGTGGCCGCAGATGGCAACACCATCACCCTGGGCCTGAAGAACCCCGATCCGACGATCCTGTCGATGCTGTCGACCTTCAACACGGCGATTGTGTCCAAGGCGGCGTTTGATGCTGCGGCGGGGGCAACCGATCAGGAAAAATCGGCAGCGATCTTTGCCGCGACTTCGGCCGGTGTGGGCTCTGGCCCGTTCTACCTCTGTGGGTTTGAGCAGGGCGCGACGATGGATTTCTGCGCCAATGAGCACTACTGGAAAATGGGCGCGGACGGCAAAGCACTGCCTTATCTGGAGAAGGTGCATTTTGAGATCATCCCCGATGATGCGACCCGTATCCTGAAGCTGCAGGCCGGCGAAGTGGATCTGGCCGAGTTCATCCCGTTCAGCCGTGTGGCTGAGCTGGACGCGGACCCGGCGGTCAATATGAACCTCTACCCGTCGACCCGGATCATCTATTCGCCGATCAACACTCGTGACACTCGCGCTGATGGCTCGGCCAACCCGCTGGCGGATGCCAAGGTGCGTCAGGCGATCAACTACGCCACCAACAAGGATGCGCTGATCGGTCTGGTGCTGCAGGGCGCGGGCAAGCCGATGACCTCACCCCTGATGGCGGCGGCAACCCCGCTGGCAACCGGTGAAGCCCCGCTGTATTCCTACGATCTGGACAAGGCCAAAGCGCTGATCGCTGAGGCAGGTGTGGCCGCCGGGACGGAGATCACCCTGACCACGCTGGCAGGTTCGGCTGATGATGCCACCATCTTTGCTGCGCTTCAGCAGATGTGGGCACCGCTGGGTCTGAACGTGAAGGTCGAGCAGGTCGATGGTGCAACCCGTGGCGCCAAGAACCGTTCGGGTGAGTTTGACATCCACACCTATGGCTGGGTGAACGATGTGAACGACCCAAGCCAGGTTGCCGGTTGGTTGGGTTACCACCCGACCCGCAAGGCTGTGGGCACCGGTTGGAACAACCCCGAATTCAACACCTTGTTCGAAGCCTCTTCGGTAGAGATTGATCCCGCCAAACGCGCTGATCAATACGCCAAGATGCAGGACATCTATGCCGAGGCTGCGCCGCTGCTGTTCATGTATGAGACGCCGTTTGCAGTGGCCGTGTCGACCAAGGTTGAAGGCTACGTACAGACCCCGCTGGGCAACAACATCTTCGAGGGGGCTTCGGTCAGCCGCTAAGGCCACCGAAGCAAATAAGGGCGTCGCCGGTCTTACTCCCTTTCCGGCGGCGCTTTATCAAATACCAAGGGAGCGGAGGCCAAGATGGCCAGCATCCAATATATCCTGAAACGACTGGCGCTGATGGTCCCCACCTTTTTCCTGGTGATGGTGATCATCTTTCTGCTGGTGCGTTTCCTGCCGGGGGATCCGGCGATTGCCATAGCAGGGGACCGTGCCAGTGACGCGGATCTGGCGGCCATCCGCGACCGTCTGGGCCTGAACGAACCGATGTGGGTGCAGTTCTGGCTGTTCCTGACCAACACGTTGCAGGGTGATCTGGGCCGCTCGATCCTGATGCGGACTGAGGTGGTCGATGTGATCTTTGACCGGCTGCCGACCACAGCCTTCCTGACGCTTTATGCGGTGGGTCTGTCGATTGCCATTGCCGGTCCGCTGGCCTTTGTGGCCGCGCTGAACCGGGGGCGCTGGCCGGACAACCTGATCCGCACGGTGTTTCAGGTCGGCCTGTCGATGCCGGTGTTTTACATCGGTCTGGTGCTTTTGACCTTTCTGGGGGCGCAGCTGCGCTGGTTCCCGGTCGGCGGTTACGGCGAAGGGTTCTGGTCGCATATGTACCACCTGTTCCTGCCTTCGGTGACGGTGGCGCTTTACACCTCGGCGATCATCATGCGGAACCTGCGGTCAGCCATTATCGAGGTGTTGGACGCTGAATATGTGCAATTTGCCCGCGCCAAAGGCCTGCCGGATCGGTTGATCCTGGGCCGCCATGTGCTGCGCAATGCGTTGATTTCCACGGTGACATTGCTGGGCCTCTCCATTGGCAACCTGATGAGCGGCACGCTGGTGACCGAAACGGTGTTTGCTGTGCCCGGTCTGGGCCGGTTGATGCTGGAGGCAATCTTTGCCCGCGATTACCCGCTGATCCAGGGGCTGACGCTGACCTTCGCGGTTCTGGTGTCGCTGGTGTTCCTGCTGACCGACCTGTTCCAAAGCTCGCTTGATCCAAGGATGCGCCTGTCATGAGTGAAGTGACTGTAAACACCACCCCCAATGCACCGAAACGGATGACCCGTGCACGGCTGGCGCTGGCCAAGCCGGGGTTCCTGCTGGGCTGTGCGATCATTGGGATCTCAACCCTGCTGGCGCTGTTCCCACAGGTTTTTGCGCCTTATGATCCGAACTTCATCGACTATCTGGCGGTGCGCCAACCGCCCAGCTGGGCGCATCCCTTTGGAACCGACAGCCTGGGGCGCGATGCCTTCAGCCGGGTGATCCACGCCTATTCCGTCAACATGCAGATGGCGGTGCTGGCAACGGTTTTTGCGCTGGTGATCGGCGTCGTTGTGGGCGCGCTGGTGGGCTACTATCGCGGCATTGCCGATATGATTTTTGGCCGGGTGGTCGATGCGGTCATCACCTTCCCCTTCCTTGTGCTGGTGATTGCGGTGGTCGCGGTGCTGGGGCCGGGTCTGATCAACATGTATATCGCCATCACCATGGTGGGCTGGGTCTATTACGCCCGGCTGATGCGGGCTGAGGTCATCGCCCAGATGGGCAATGACTATGCCGCGGCCGGGTTGGTGATGGGCTATAGCGACCGGCGGATCATATTCCGCCACCTGCTGCCCAATGCCATCACCCCGGTGGTGATCTACTGGATGACCGATATGGCGCTGGCGATCCTGCTGGGATCTTCGCTGGGTTATCTGGGTCTGGGGGCGCAGCCGCCGCAGGCCGAATGGGGCGTGTTGATCGCCGAGGGGCGCAACTTCATCACCACCGCCTGGTGGCTGTCGCTGATGCCAGGAATCGCGATTGTTCTGACCGGCCTGGGCTTTTCGCTGATTGGCGATGGTCTGGCAGATCTGTTGCGGCCACGCGGGTGAGGAGAGGGCAATGAGTAATCCAATTCTTGAGGTGCAGGGGCTCTCAACCACGTTTCACCGTGGCGGTGTGACCCTGCCGGCCCTGCGCGATGTCTCGTTCAACGTCGGCAAGGGGGAAGTGCTGGGCCTGGTGGGCGAAAGCGGATCGGGCAAATCGGTCACCCTGCGCTCGGTTCTGGGTCTGGCGCGCCGCTATGGTGAGGTGACAGGCCAAGTGCGGTGGCAGGGTCAGGACCTGACCGGGCTGAGCGAACGGGAGATGCGCCACATTCGCGGCCGGTAGATCGCGATGATCTTTCAGGAGCCGATGACCTCCCTCAACCCGCTGCTGACCGTTGGGCGGCAGCTGACCGAAACGCTGAAGGCGCACACGGATCTGAACCGCCGCGCCCGTAAGGACCGGGCGATTGAGATGCTGGATCTGGTGGGCATTCCCGCCGCCGCTTCGCGGCTGAGTGACTATCCGCACCAGTTTTCCGGCGGCATGCGGCAGCGGGTGATGATTGCCATTGCGCTGGCCGTGGGGCCGCAGCTGCTGCTGGCGGATGAGCCGACAACCGCGCTGGATGTGACCATTCAGGCGCAGATCCTCGATCTGATCCTGAAGCTGTCACAGGACATGGATATGGGGGTCATCCTGGTGACCCATGATCTGGGTGTTGTGGCGCAGACCTGTGACCGGGTGGCGGTGATGTATGCCGGCCGGATCGTGGAACAGGGGGCGGTGCGGCAGGTGCTGAAGGGCCCGCGCCACCCCTATACCGTTGGCTTGATGCAATCGGTGCCCGAAGGCGTGGCCCCGCGCACCCAGCTTTATTCTGTACCGGGCACGCCGCCGTCCCTTGCGGCGTTGCCCCAGGGATGTGCCTTTGCGCCGCGCTGCGCCTTTGTGAGTGCGGCTTGCGCGGCGCAGCGACCGGAGTTGGAAAGCGTTGGGGAAGGTCGCGAACTGGCCTGTTTCCATCCGGTTGAGGCTTTGGATGGGGTCGCGTCCAAGGCCGGGGCACATCCCGCCAGTTCCCCCCATATGACAGAGGAGAGCGCGGCATGAGTGAGACCGTTCTTGAGGTCGACAATGTCACCCTGGCCTTCCCAATCTCGCGCAGTCTGATGGATGTGGTGCACCGCCGCCCGGGCAAGGTGGTGCGGGCGCTCAATGGCGTGTCGCTGGCCCTGCAGCGCGGCGAAACACTGGGCGTTGTGGGCGAATCCGGCTGTGGCAAATCCACATTGGCGCGCTGTATCGTGCGGCTGTATCCGCCCACCTCGGGCCATGTGCGCCATCACGGGCAGGATGTTTTTGGCGATGAGGCCAAGAAAGACCGCGATTACAATCGTCGGGTTCAGATGATGTTTCAGGATCCGTTCTCCTCGCTCAACCCGCGGATGACGACGGGCCAGATTCTGTCCGAGGCGTTGCGGGTGCATGAGATGCGGCCCGAGGCTGAGATCCCGGCGCGGGTGGCGGAACTGCTGGATCTGGTGCGGCTGCCACAGGACGCGGCCGAGAAACTGCCGCATGAGTTTTCCGGTGGTCAGCGTCAGCGGATCGCCATTGCCCGTGCCCTGGCGGTGGAGCCTGAGGTGCTGATCGCGGATGAACTGGTTTCGGCACTGGATGTTTCGGTTCAGGCGCAGGTGGTGAACCTGCTGTTGGAACTGCAGGAACGGCTGGGCCTGACCATCTTGTTTGTCGCCCATGACCTGCGGCTGGTGCGCCATGTCTCCAACCGGGTGGCGGTGATTTATCTGGGCCGGATCGTCGAGATCGGCGACAGTGAAACACTGTTTGCCAATCCCAGCCACCCCTATTCGCAGGCGCTTCTGTCCGCCGCACCCTCGCTGGATCCCGATGACAAAGGGCAGGCACAGCATCTGAGTGGGGAGTTGCCCTCGCCGTTGAACGTGCCGCCGGGCTGTGCCTTTCACCAGCGCTGCCGCTTTGCCTCAGCGCGCTGCAAAACCGATATCCCGACACTGCGTAGCCTGCCCAACCGGGGTGAGGTTGCCTGTCACCATGCTGAAGAGATTTCTGAGAATGCCTGACACTCATACCCCCCAAACAACCGCAGTCAATCGGGCCACCGTGATTGCCGATCTGCGCGCTGAGCTGGCGCGTCAGGGGCTGGATGCCTTTCTGCTGCCGCGGTTTGACGCCTATCAGGGTGAATATATCGCCCCCCATGATGAACGTCTGGCCCATGTGACCGGGTTCACCGGTTCGGCGGGCATGGCTATTGTCACCCGCGATATCGTCGCGGTTTTTGTGGATGGCCGCTACACGGTGCAGCTGGGCAATCAATCGCCTGGGCCGCTGTTTTCGCATCACCATATCTTTGACGAACCGCCCGAGGACTGGCTGGCGCGTCATGCCGGTTCCGGCTGGGTCATTGGCTTTGATCCGATGCATTATCCACCCGCCTGGTTTGATCGTTTCGCGGGGGGCGCCCGCCTGGCCGGGGCACAGTTGCAGGCGGTGGCGCAGAACCCGGTGGATCAGATCTGGGCCGATCAGCCCGCGCCGCCGATGGGGCGGGTGACCGAGATGCCGCTGCAGTTTGCGGGCAAATCTACCTTGGACAAATGTAGCGATCTGACCGGCGCGATGGCGGCTGAGGATCTGGCGCTGCATGTGGAAACCCAGCCTGACAACATTGCCTGGTTCCTGAATGTGCGGGGCGATGATGTGGCGTTTAACCCGATGCCGCAAAGTTTCATGCTGATCGGCGCTGATGGCGCTATCCACTGGTTTGTGGCGGCGGCGAAACTGGCGGGTGAGGTGGCGTTCAACCTGCCCGAAAGCGTGCGGGTGCATCCGCCTGAGGCGTTCCTGCCCACCCTGTCTGATATGGTCAGCGCCGGGCAGGGGGTGTCAATCGATCCGGATTTCTCACCCGTTGCGGTGCGTTTGGCACTGGAGGAGATCGGCGCGCGCATTGTGGAACGGCGTTCCGCCCTGACCCTGACAAAGGCGCAGAAAAACCAGACCGAGCTGGAAGGCCTGCGCGCCTGCCACATCGAAGATGGCGTGGCCTGGGTCGAGTTTTCGGCCTGGCTGGCGGCAGAGGTTCCGGCGCGCGCGGCGGCGGGCAATCCGCTGCATGAACGGGAGGCAGAACAGAAGATGCTGGAGCTGCGGCAGGCGCGGGCGGGGTTCATCAGCGAGTCGTTCAATTCGATCTCAGCCGCATGGGGCAACGCCGCCATGTGCCACTACGCCACCACCGAAGAGATGAGCGCGCCGATCCTGCCGGAAAACCCCTATCTGCTGGACAGCGGCGGCCAGTATGACACCGGCACCACGGATGCCACCCGGTCATTCAGTTTCGGCCAGCCCCGGCCCGAAGGCTATGACGTTGCCTATACGGCAGTGTTCAAAGCCTTCTACGCACTGTCGACCCTGCGCTTCCCGCGGGGCACCCAGGGCCATCATATCGATGCGATCTGCCGCCGGCCTTTGTGGGATCTGGGGCTGGACTATGACCACGGCACCGGCCACGGGATCGGTCATCGCCTGTCGGTGCATGAACATCCGCAGCGTATTGGCAAACCCTACAATCCGGTTGATCTGGTGCCGGGCATGGTGATGTCGATTGAGCCGGGCCATTACGTGGCAGACCATTACGGCATTCGCATTGAAAACCTCTATGCGATTGTTGAGGCGGCGGATGGGTTCTTTGAGTTTCAGAACATGACCTATGCGCCGATCCAGACCGATATGCTGATCACCGCGCATCTGAGTGAGGAAGAGCTGAGCTGGCTCAACGCCTATCACGCGGAAGTTCTGCGCAGGCTTTCACCCTTGCTGAGCGATCCGGCGCGGGCCTGGGCCGAAGAGGCGATGGCGCCGATCAGCCGGTAACCTGAGGCCCCGTCCGATCTGGGCGGGGCTTTGGTTCAGGTTCTTTAGGCGGCGCGGCGTGCGGCACCGGCCCATTGCAACAGCCGATCCAGATCGGCGGGCAGGGCTTCGGCGGCGTGGTCGGTAAACTCAAGGAAGGCCTCAAGGTTCAGACCGTTGGTGCCGACAATCACCGGAATGCCACGGGCCATGGCGGCGGCGATCACTTCACGAAAGCCGCGGCCGTCGGCCTCATGTTTGCCGAATTTGTTGATCACCAGCATTTCGGCGCTGTCCAGCCGGGCCAGGGTCTGGGCAACCGCCTGTTCCAGCGCTTCGGGGTCCAGGCGGCAGCCGCGGGCGTTTTCGCCACGAAATTCGGAAATGCGGATCACCTCACCCAAGGGCAGCACCTGCACATCCATATCGCAATGGCGCGAGTTGCTGCGCGGCGTGTCGACCTGCGTGGTGCCGGCCAATTGCCAGCCCTCGGCCAGTAGGGCGCTGGCCAGATCAGCCAGCACACGGTTCACCGCACCACGTTGATCTGATTGCACATAAGCGAGTTTCACCTTGTTCCCCCTCATCCCATGGGCGCAGGCGCCCTTTGGGAAAGATAGGCGCTGCGCGAGGGCAAGCAAGCGGATTGTGAACCGGGCTGGCTGTTACTGGCCAACCGCAACATTTCTCACATCCGGCGCAGTTGAGATGCTCTGATACCAATCCTTAAGCGCTGCGCCGATCTGATGGGGGCTGTCCTCTTGCACGAAATGGGTACCTTTGCCGATGTCGACCAAGGTGATGTTGGGGAAGTTTTCGGCGATCCAGGGCACCTCCTCGCGGGGGATCAGCATGCCGGGATCGGCGTGGAACAGGATTTTGGGGATCTGGGTTTCCTGCAGCCAGGCGTTATAGGCGTTGACGGCCTTTGCGCTGGCCTCAGGCTTATCGCGCAGGGGCACGTCGCGTGGGAAGACATAGATCGGTTTGCGGCTGGCAACGGTGGGGAAGGGGGCAAGATACTGCGCGTGTTCTTCGGCGGTCAGGCCGCGGTTGACCCATTGCGGCAACATGGATTTCACAAACATATTGCCCAACCCCAGCATGACATAGCTGCTGAGGCGTGCGCGCATCATGACCATTGCAGCCTTCAGGCCAAGGGACAGGCTGGCCCAGTCTTTCTGTTCATACATCGCCTCCATAAAGGCGAGGCCTTTGATGTTGTCGCGGTGGGTGTTGGCGTAGTGAAACCCAAGGCCAGAGCCCCAATCCTGCACCACAAGGGTGATATTTTTCAGGCCAAGCGCCTCAATGAACCCTTCCAGATAGGCGTAGCTGTCTAGGAAGCCGTAGGCGATATCGGGTTTGTCGGATTTGCCAAAACCGATGAGATCCAGCGCAATCACCCGGGCGTCGGGCTGCAGATAGGGCATGATATTGCGCCAGATATAGGATGAGGTTGGGTTGCCGTGAATGAACAGCACGGGATCGCCCGCGCCTTCGTCGATGTAGTGAATTTTGCTGCCCTTCACGTCGATGAAACGCGAGGTGAAGGGAAACGCGGCGGAAATGTCCTGTGGCATGGTGGGTCCTCTCTACGATGTTGGGTTATTTACTTACATGTAAGTCAGTTATCAAGAGGGCGCGGCGGAATTTTCTGAAACCGGCCGGGTGTCAGGTTTTGCTCAGAGGGCTGTGATCTGTTGTTCCACGCTGGCGAGCGCCTCGGCTGAGGTGCAGCGCAGGGTGACACTGCGGCCTTGCCAGAACTCGACCGCGATGCCCAGATCAGGGCAGAGGATCACCAAACCGCCGGGGCCGCCGGGCTGGATGGTGATGCCATCCGCCGCCTCCAGCCACAGCAACGGGGGCAGGTCTGGCCATGTGACCGGCTGCCAGAAAGGGGCCCCATCCGTGCCGCCGCGCAGATCCGTGGTGGTGAGCTTTGCGGCGTCAAAGGCCTGTAGCCAGGCCTGCTGATCGCTGCCAATCACAGGAAACAGCGCCAGCAGTTCGCTGCTGCCACGACAGGCCAAGGTCAGCAGGGTCAGCATCCGGTCATGGGCGCTGAGGAAATGCTGCAGCGGTTTGACGTGCCGGTCGCCGCCTTGGTCCAGATCCAGCATCAGGCTGTGCGGCAGGGCGGTGGCCAGATCGCGGTAATTGGTGACGCCAAAGGCGTTTTGCAGATGATCTGACAAGTTGACCATGGGGTACCCTGTTTCCTAGCGTTCGCCGCAGAGTGTCACAGGCCGCGGGCAAGTCAACCGCGCTGCGCCACCATTTCACGGAATTGGGCCAGCTGCGCCTTCAGCGTGGTGCAACGCATTTTCAACGCGTCATTCAGCGGCGACGCCGAGAATGAATTTCACCGATTTCACCACATCGTGCCCCATTTTTTGTGCCATTAACGAACACGTTCGGCAGTAACACAGAACACGATAGCGGGCATTGATCGGATCGGATCCTTATTTTGGAGTTTTATGAAAGCGGAGAAACAGTCCGGTTGATAATCTAACTATGCAGAATTCAATGTCGGGAACGGACAGCGAGCTTTGCTCACTCTTGAGACTTTTTGATCAATTTAGGAACCAGCATGCCGAATATTTCGAACACTCTGAACCTCAGGAGGTGGCCAGATCTGCAGAGGCTTAGTCAGGGGTATGTCGCCGCTCACAGGCCAGAAAATGGAAGATATTTCTACGACGTCGCCGTCAACGATCCTTTGCCGGAGGAACAAATCGAAAAGATTGTCGAGTTTGGGGCGGGGGCAAATGCAACTTTGATACGTGATCTATTTTCGCTTTGTAATGGTTTGTGGGTTTGTAAATTTGCTGTCTACGGTTTGAGGTCCGGCCCCTACGGTCTTCAGCAACCTTGGGACATAAATGTCCCAAATTTGTGGGGACGCCCCAAAGCATTGCCTGAACCTTATTTAATTGTCGGCACCTGTACCGAAAAAAGTCAGGATGCGGTCGGACGTTCATTTGAACACTGCATCGATAACGATGACGCGATCGTGGTTGTGGCGAGCGACGATCCTACAGCTGTTGTCAGAAGATACCGGTCGATATCGGAATGGTTGGTTGGCGAATCAGAAAGAGCGCTGTCGCAAATGGCGGGTATACTGAAGTGAAGTGCGGAGGCATCTAGAACTAATTCGAAGCGGGGTTAGATTAGCGCCCATTAGTATTCTTGCCTTAGTTTTCCGTAAATTCACCCCCGTTGCGCCACCATTTCGCGGAACTGTGCCAGCTGTGTTTCCAATGCCTTGGCCCGCGCGATCATTTCATCGGTCAGCTGCGCCTCAGCGGCGACATCGCGGATGAAGTTCACCGATTTCACCACATCGCGCCAACGTGGATTGGCGGGCAGCGTGTCCACCAGCAGGTATTTGTCCAGCGTGCGGGTCTGAAGCGATGTTTTATCCAGATTGACCCGCCAGATGCCGGAGGTTTCGGCAAATTCTATTTTGCCTTTGCCGGTCAGATCGCTCCATAGGGTGAGGGTGCCTGACATCAGATCGACAATGCATTGGCGGTAGGCGTCATTGCTGGGGGCGGGGGTGGCCTCGGCCCCAGCGGGTGCGATGAGTGAGGGCAGTGAACTGTCCACCACATCGCGCAGCGAATGCACAAAGGCGCCGGGGCGTTTGCCCGCTGGCGACAGCAGGATCGCCTTACCGCCGCCCGCTTCGGGCATCATCGCAAAGACCGACGCACCGATGGTCTGATCGCCAAGGCTCAGGCTGATCTGTTCCGGGTCATCATCGGCCTCCACCGCCGAAAGCTGCAGATGCGCCTGTGGTGGCAGCAGGTCGGACAGCAGGCTCTGGTTCACCTGAATGGAGCGATCCAGCAACTGTTCGGCCTGCGCATTCACATAGGTGACCACATCGCGGGCGTTCACGCAGATCAGCCCATCGTCGAGCGTATCGAGCAGCTGCGTCATCCGCCGCTGGCTGAGGCGCAGCGCATCCTCAATCTGGACGCGGCGCTCAATCTCCTCGCGCAGTTCCAGATTTTCTTCACTGCTGCGATGGGCGCGCGAGGCCTGCAGCAGGGTGCGAATGCGCGACAGCAGCTCATCCTTCACAAAGGGTTTCACCACATAGTCGTTTGCCCCGGCTTCAAAGCCCGCGATCATGTCAGACGACCGGCCACGCGCCGTCAGCAGGATGATCGGCAGCTCATGCAGACCATAGCGGCGGCGCAGCTGTTGCGTGACCTCCAGCCCGTTGATCCCCGGCATCATCACATCCAGCACAATCAGGTCCGGCTTGGCGGTGGCGACCGAACGCAGCGCCTCTGCCCCGCCAGCGGATTTGATGACCTGATAGCCCTGCGGCAGCAGCACGTTTTGCAGCACCTGCAAATTGATCGGTTCATCATCCACGGTCAGGATCACCGGCGCATCCTCGACCAGCCCACTTTGTTCCGCGCGGGCGGGCAGTGGGGTGTGTTGCGGTGTCGGCAGGGTTTGGGGGGCAAATTCATCCGGGGCCTGCGGCGCGGGCGCGTCGCTGACCGGCAGATGCACCTCAAAGGTGGAGCCTTGCCCCAGCTGTGAGGTGACCTCAATCCGGCCTTCCATCAGCACCGCCAGATTGCGCGCGATGGTCAGGCCCAGACCAGTGCTTTTGGGGCCTTGGGTGCCGGGTGTGAGCTGCTCCAGCGGGTGAAAGATCAGATCAATCGACTCGGCCGCGATGCCGGGACCCTGATCGGTTACGGCGACCACAATGTCATCGCCGTCCTGCCGGGCGGCAATGGTGATGTCACCGCCGCCGCCGTATTTGGCGGCGTTGGAAATCAGGTTGAACAGGATCTGTTCATAACGCACCGGATCAGCCCAGACGGCGGGCAGATCTTCGGGCAGGTCCAAGATGACCTCCAGTGGTTTATCCAAGGATCCGCTGGCCATCATCGGTTCCACTAATTGGGCGACATTGCGCAGGGAATGGCCCACATTCACCGGCTGCAGATCCAGCCGCATCCGGCCTTCGCGAATGCGGTAAATGTCCAACAGGTCGTCCACAAGTCGCGACAGCCGCCGGGCTGAGGAGGTGATGAGCCGCAGCTGGCTTTTCTGGCCCGGCTTCATCTCGCCCATGGCACCGGCCTCCAGCGTTTCCAGAATGCCGATGATGCCGTTCAGGGGCGTGCGCAGCTCATGGCTGGTATTGGCCAGAAACCGGTCCTTGATCCGGTCGGCCTCTTCCAGCTTGGCGTTTTTCTCTTCGATCTGGCGCAGGTTCTGTTGCAGCGCATCGTTCTTGTCGCGGATCAGGTCCAGCTGATCGCGCAGGCCTTTGCGCATCGAAGACACGGCCGAGGACAGCTGGGCATATTCCACCGGGCTGTCATATTCCGGCAGGTTTTCGTTCAGGCTGCCATCGGCAACCGCGCTTGCGGCCTCGGCCAGGCGGCGGATCGGGCGGGTCAGCGATTTGGAAAAGAAGAACAGGAGCAGGGACAGAGCGGCCAAAGTGCTGGCGCCGATGATGGTCAATGCGGTGCTGAGGCGGCGCGAGTTGAAAAACGCATCTTCCATGCTGGCCTCGGCCACGACCAGCCAGGGCGGATCAGGGTGGTGCAGCTGGCCCCAGGCGCTGAGCGTTGGGCTGCCCATCAGCCCGGCCTCCAGAATGGCGACGGCGGCGGGGGTGGTCAGCTCCGCCGGCAGGGGCAGGGCGCGGCCGAATTGATCGCGAATGGCCGCATCAGAACTGGCGATCACCGCGCCGCCTTCGCTGAGCACGGTGAGCGGCGTTTCACTGCCGGCCAGCAAGGTCTGGATGCCACTGGCGGGCATGCGCAGGATCAGCGCGCCGCGTTTGCGCGAATGCAACCGAACCGGTACGGCGACATAGCCGGCAAAGGTTTCGGTCACCGCATCAAGCGAGAAGTCCTGAATGATCGGTTCAATCCCCGCCTCCCGGCTGAGCGCGTCATGGGCACGTTCCAGCCCGGCGGCGCTGCCGTCGAGAAACCGGCCCAAATAGGCATCGGGGGCTGAGGCATAGACAACCTGCCCGTAGCGGTCGACGAGATAGAGGTTGTCAAACGGGCTGTCGGCCAGAAAGCTGAGGAAACCGGCGTGAAAACGGCGATAGACATTGGCATATTCCAGCGCCTCACGCAGCAGCCGGTCGCCGGCGCCGATGCCATCGGGCTGACCACCGGCGCGGCCAACCTCAAAAATATCGCGCAGCAGGGCGCCACCGGCCCGTTCACCGCCGGGCAGCTGCCGGATTGCATAGCTGAAGCCGTAGAAATCGCCGACCGAATAGCGGACGTTTGAGCTGAGCGCCAGATCCTCGGCCTGTTTGCGGGCATGAGTCAGGTATTGGCTGATCTCAGAGCTTTTGGCGTTGCGGGCAAATCCAACCTTCTGAAAGGTTTCCGAGGTGATGGTCTGATTGACCAGCGCATAAAAGACCCAGCCGCCCAGCGTCAGCGGCAGGACGGATGCCACCAGAAAGGTCACCAGGAGGCGGGCGCGAATTCCATTGAGCAACGCTAGGGGTCCTTTTCTGGGCCAAAGGGGCGCCGGGCGGGGCGCGGTGGTTTCGTTATCTTCGGCGATTTGACCGGCCTGGGGCAAGGGGGCGTCGTGAAGGTGGCGGGTTAAGGGGATTGGCGGTCTGCGAGGTAACATGTTGATTTCATTGCAATCGGCGCGGCCCGGCGCGGCAGTTTGACGAAACTTACGATATTTCAGGTGTCTTTGCGGCGGCCAGGCCCGTTTGATTAAGCCACCCGCTGCCGGGGGGAGACCGGGCAGGAACGGGGCAAGATTTCGTGTGATTGCACGGGTGTTTTCGGGGGCTGCGGAGCGCGGTCTTTGACACTAGGATCCACCGGGAGGATTAAATGAAGAAGACTGTATTTGCCGGGCTGATGACCTCGGCCAGCTTGATGGCAACCGTTTCGGTTGCGGAACAATCGGTTGTCACTGCGCTGCCGGAACAGGTCACGGCGTGGGTGGAAAACTATAACCCCTTCAACCAGACCACCGCGCTGCCGTCGGTTCTGCACCTGATGTATGAGCCGCTGATCATCTTCAACGCGATGGACGGTGGTAAGCCGGTGTTCCGTCTGGCCACGGATTTCCAGTATTCGGATGACCTGAGCAGCATCGAAGTGACCCTGCGCGATGGCGTGAAGTGGTCCGACGGCGAATGTTTTGACGCCGACGATGTGATCGCGACCTTTGAACTGGTGATGGGCAACGCCGCGCTGGACAATCAGGGTATGGCGAAAATGTTGTCTGGGGTTGAGAAGCTGGCGGCCAACAAGGTGCGCTTCAACCTGAACACCCCGTCAAGCCAGGCCATGTTCCAAATCGCCGAGGTGCCGGTGGTGCCGCAGCATGTCTGGGCCGGTGTAGATGATCCGGTGGCCTTCACCAACCCGAACCCGGTTGGTTCTGGCGCTTTGACCGCAATCCAGCGGTTCACCCCGCAGGAATATGTGCAGTGCCGCAATGAAAACTACTGGGACGCCGACAGCCTGAAGGTTGACTGCATGCGTTTCCCGCAGATTTCGAACAACGATCAGGCGCTGGCCGCGGCTGCCAATGGTGAGCTGGATTGGATGGGCTCCTTCCTGCCGGACATCGAAAACACCTATGTGTCGAAGGATCCGGACAATCACAAATACTGGCTGCCCGGCGGGTCGCTGGTGGCCTTCTACCTGAACCTGGAAAGCCAGGATGTCGGCAACAAGGAAGCGTTCAACAACGTCAGCTTCCGCCATGCCGTATCGATGGCCTTTGACCGGGATGCGATGGTTGAGATCGCCGGCTACGGCTACCCGACCATCAACGCCTACCCCTCAGGTCTGGGCGCGTCGTTCCATGCCTGGAACGATGAGATGACCGAAGAGAAGTTTGGCCAATACACCGCCTATGACGTCGACAGCGCCCGATCGCTGCTGGCCGATGCAGGGTTCAAAGACGTTGATGGTGACGGCTTTGTGGAAACCCCCAGCGGTGCCGCGGTGAACGTGGACATCATTGTGCCAAACGGCTGGACTGACTGGGTGAACACCGTGCAGATCGCGGTGGAAGGCCTGAACGCGGCCGGCATCAAATCCAACGTGGCCACCCCAGAGGCGGCGGTCTGGACCGAAAAGCTGATCAATGCGGACTATTCGGTTGCGATCAACGCGATCTCGGTTGGGGCAACGCCTTACACCCAGTATGAGCGCGGTTTGCATGAGCGCAATCAGGGCAAGACCCGTTTTGGTGCGGCGCGCTATTACAACGCTGATCTGAGTGCCAAGTTGGATGCCTTCACCCAGACCACCGATGTGGATGAGCAGATGGCGATCATGGCTGAGGTCCAGCAAATCCTTGGCGCTGAAATGCCCATCGTGCCGGTGTTCAACAACCCGCTCTGGTATCAGTACAACACCAAACGCTTCACCGGTTTCTTCAATGCCGACAACCCGGTGGCCAACCCGGTAGTGCATAAGACCAACCCGGCGCGTTTGCTGCACCTGCTGAACCTGCGCCCGGCCGGTTAAGCCTGGGACAACTCCCCTGAGGGTGGCCTGTCGACCTGTTTGATGGGCCGCCCTCTCTCCTGCCTCCTCCGTCTGCCAGCGACCACGTGCCAGACGTTGTACGATTGGGGTCTTTATGAACTTCCTGCTGAAACGACTGGCGTTTTACCTTGTGGCCTTTCTGGTGGCCGCGACGTTTAACTTCGTCATCCCGCGGATGATGCCGGGCAACCCCGCTGACATCATGCTGGCCAATGCCAATGCTGCGATGGGGCCCGAGGCCCGCGCCGCGCTGATGGCCACCTTTGGCTTCACCGAAGGCCCGCTACACCTGCAATACATCGACTACCTGAAAAGCATCTTCACCTGGGATTTCGGCACCTCGGTCAAGTTCTATCCGGTGCCCGTCACCGACATGCTGATGCAGGCGCTGCCCTGGACCCTGTTCCTTACCGGCGGCGCGCTTCTGGTGTCTTTTTCTATCGGAACGCTTCTGGGGATCCTTGCCGCCTGGCGCCGGGGCACGGCGATTGACGTGATCGCCTCGCCCACCGCGCTGGCGTTGCAATCGATCCCTTCGGTGGTCGTGGCGCTGGCAGGACTTTATTTCTTTGGCATCGCCAACAAGGTCTTTCCGATGGCCTATGCCTTTGACCCCGCGCTGGATCCTGAGTGGTCGCTGACCTTTGTGGGATCCGTTCTGACACATGGGTTCCTGCCGATCATCACCCTCTCGGTCGTGTTGGTGGGCGGCTATCTGGTGACCATGCGCAATAATATGATTGGCCAGCTGGGCGAAGACTATATCGCCATGGCCGAGGCCAAGGGCCTGTCGGACGCCCGCGTGCGCTACACCTACGCCGCCCGCAACGCGCTGCTGCCCTCGGTGACGGCGCTGGCATTGAGCTTTGGCGCACTGTTTGGCGGCTCGCTGGTGACGGAGGTGGTGTTCAACTACCCCGGTGTTGGCAACCTCCTTTACCTAGGGATTGTGGGGCGGGATTTCCCGCTGATCCAGGGCCAGCTGCTGATCATGACGCTGGCCATGCTGACCGCCAATTTCCTGGTCGATCTGGCCTATGTCTTCCTTGATCCGCGACTGAAGAGGGCCTGATGACAAGCGTTCTGAAAACCTTCCTGCGCAATCGCAAAGCGGCCATCGGTCTGGCCATTGTATTGGCCTATGTGGTTGTTGCCATCGCCGCGCCGCTGATTGCGCATTACGAACCGCTGGCCCGGGTCGGGCGGCCGCATCAGGCGCCTTCGGCTGATCATTGGCTGGGCACTACCCGGATGGGGCGCGATGTCTTCAGCCAGCTGATCTATGGCACCCGCAATTCGCTGATGGTGGGGGTTCTGGCCGGGTTCATCGTGACCGCCATTGGCACCACCATCGGCATCACTGCCGCCTATTTCGGTGGGCTGATTGACGATGTGCTGAACTTCCTGACCAACGTTGTATTGGTGCTGCCCCAGCTGCCGTTGCTGCTGGTGTTGGCGGCCTTCCTTGGGCAGGTTTCGCCACTGGCAATTGCGCTGATCATCGGGTTGACCTCCTGGGCCTGGGGCGCGCGGGTCACACGGGCGCAGGCGCTGTCACTGAAAACACGCGACTATATTCAGGCGGCTGAGATGATCGGCGAACCAAGCTGGCGGATGATCCTGGTGGAGATGCTGCCAAACCTGTTGTCGATCATCGGCTTCAACTTCATCGGCTCGGTGATCTTCACCATCATCACCCAGGCCACGCTGGAGTTTCTGGGCCTTGGCAGCCCGCTGACCCTGAGCTGGGGCACCATGCTTTACAACGCCCAGAACGCCTCGGCGATCATTGTCGGCGCCTGGTGGGAGGTGCTGGCCCCCTGCGCTGCGATTGTGCTGATCGGGCTTGGGCTGTCGCTGATGAACTTCGGTGTGGATGAGATTGCCAACCCCCGCATGCGCTCGCTGGGGCAGGTGGCCAAGGCGCTGCGGTTGGAACGCCGCCTCAGCCGTCAACGGATGCAGGAGGCTAAATAATGAGCCAAGACCAATCGCCGCTGATGCAGGTGCAGGATCTGCGGATTGAATACCTGACCGCCGGGGCGCCGTTTCGGGCGGTGCGCGATGTGTCCTTTGACATCAACCGCAATGAGGTGCTGGGCCTTGCCGGGGAATCCGGTTGCGGCAAATCCACCATCGCTTACGGGCTGATGCGGTTGCACAAGCCACCGGCGCTGATCCGTCAGGGGAAGATCCTGTTCGAAGGCCGCGATGTGCTGGCCTTTGACGATGCCGCGTTACGGGCCTGGCGCTGGTCTGAGGTTTCGATGGTGTTTCAAAGCGCGATGAATTCGCTCAACCCGGTGATGACCGTGCTGGGCCAGTTTAGTGACATGCTGAACGCCCATCAGAAAACCGCCCGGGCACGGGTCATCATCCGCACCGCTGAAATGTTGGAGATGGTTGGCATTCCGGCGGAACGGATGCACGCCTATCCGCATCAGCTGTCCGGTGGCATGCGGCAACGGGTGGCGCTGGCGCTTGCCCTGACGCTGCGGCCCAAGCTGATCATCATGGATGAGCCGACCACCGCGCTGGACGTGGTGGTGCAGCGTGAGATCCTGCAAGAGGTGCTGCGTCTGCGCAGTGAGCTGGGGTTCTCGGTTCTGTTCATCACCCATGATCTGGCCCTCATGGCGCAAATCTCGGACCGGATCGGCATCATGAAAGAGGGTGAGATCGTCGAGATCGGCGACACCGACCAGATCGTCAACGCCCCGCAGCATGACTATACCCGCACGCTATGGGAGGCGATGCCGGTGCTGGAGCAGGCAGAAACGTCAGAAAGTGAGGCCGCCCATGTCCCCTAAGGACACCAAAACCCTGCCCGATATTCTGCGGCTCGAGGATCTGACCAAGACCTTCTATGTCAAACCGGTGTTTGGCCCGGCCAAGGTGGTTGAGGCGCTGCGCAATGTGACCCTGTACCTGCGCCCCGGCAAAGCGCTGGCGCTGGTCGGCGAAAGCGGATCGGGCAAATCGACCGTTGGGCGGATGATTGTGCAGCACCACATGCCGACCAGCGGCCGGGTGCTGTTTGAGGGTCAGGATATCGCCGGTTTCACCAGCAAGCCGCAGCAGATGGCCTACCGGCAGGCGGTGCAGATGGTGTTTCAGGATCCGTTCTCCTCGCTCAACCCGGCGCATACCATCCGCCACCACCTGCAACGCGCCCTGCGGCTGCACCAACCGGATCATGCGGATGAGGCGGCGGTGAAACGTATTCTGGAAGAGGTGGAACTGGATGCAGGGACCGCCCCTGACAAATATCCGCATGAGCTGTCCGGCGGGCAACGCCAGCGGGTGAACTTTGCCCGGGCCCTGGCGGTGAACGCCCGTCTGATCGTGGCGGATGAGCCGACGTCGATGCTGGATGTGTCGATCCGTAAATCGGTGCTGGCGCTGATGCACCGGCTGAAAGAGGAACGCGGGCTTTCGATCCTTTACATCACCCATGACATCGCCACGGCCGAATATCTGGCTGAGGATACGGCGGTCATGTTCCGCGGTCAGGTGGTGGAACAGGGGCCAACTGCGGCCGTGGTTGGCCAGCCCCGGCATGGCTACACCCAGTTGCTGCGCGCCGCTGTGCCCGATCCCAAGGTGCCGCTGACCGGTGGCGATGGGGCTTTTGCCCGTCGCGCCCGTGAAGCGCGCGATGCCTCTGCCGCGCCGGTGCGGGCCTATACCCAGATGGCGCCGGACCATCTGGTGGCCCATCATTGACCCCTAGAAAAGAGCCGAACCATGCCCGATATGCTCGTCCCGCTGTACCGTTTGCCCGCTGTGCCAGAAATCCCCGAAGGCATCGAACTGCGCCCCGCGCGTCCTTATGAGGGGCATGCGCTCCTGGGGTTTGTGGCGGAGCATTTCAATGAAAAATGGGTCAGTGAGGTGACCGTGGCCCTGGCGGCGCAGCCTGCCAAGGTGCTGGTGGCAGTTGAGGGGGGCAGATGCCTTGGCTTTGCCTGTTACGATGTGACCGCCCGGGGCTTCTTTGGCCCGACTGGGGTGGATCCGGCCGCCCGGGGCAGGGGGCTGGGCAAATTGCTGCTGCTTGGGGCGCTGCATGCGCTGAAGCAGGACGGTTTTGCCTATGGTGTCATCGGGCAGGCGGGACCGGTTGAGTTTTATCAGAACACCTGTGGCGCCACGGTCATTCCAGACAGTGAGCCGGGGTATTACGGCAATTCCTTCGCCTAAGCGGCGCGAGATCACAGACATATATATAAGGACAGGCAAGATGGCGGATTATCATCTGGATACTTTGTGGCGACCGGAGCAGGGCAAACACGGCGCAATGGAGTTTGTGCTAACCAACCTAAGCGATGCGCCGCTGCGCGATTTCAGTCTCTATTTCGGCGCAATCACCCGCGCGGAACTGCCCTCGGATGCCATTGGGGGGCAGTTGCTGCGGCGCCAGGCCAATTATCATGAGTATCGGGCAACAGTTGTTGAGCTGGCGCCGGGGCAGCAGTGGCATCTGACCGAACGCAGCCTGACCCGCAGGGCGCTGCATTCCAACGAAGGGCCAAAATCTGCCGGCCTGTTGTTGGCGGAGGATCGCGCCACGGTCTTTGCCGCGGACCTGCAGGCTGCTCAGCCTATGGCGGCGGACCCCGTTGCGGATCGCCACGCCGGTGTACTGCCGCAGCCGCAGCAAGTAGATGTGACGCAATACTGGTCCATTCCGCCCGCTCATCTGCTGGTGACCGGCGATTTGGACCTGCAGCGCGAAGCGGCGAAGGTGACGGCGCTGACCCGCCGGCTGCATCCGCTGACACCCAACCCCTTTGTGCTGGCCGCGCCGGAGGGAACAGTCACTGTTTCGGCGCAACAGGCAGATTTGCCGCTGGATGGCTACCGGTTGGAATTTAGCGAAACCGGGGTGCAGATCAGCCATGGCGTGGGGGCGGGGCTGTTTTACGCGCTGGTCACCCTGGCGCAGCTGCATTGCCACGCGCATCAGTGCGGTGGGACTACTGGCGCGACCTATGGCTTCCCGTTGCAGGGCGTGATTGAGGATGCCCCCCGCCACGGCTGGCGCGGTGCGCATTTGGATGTCAGCCGCCAGTTTTACAAACTGGGCAAGGTGCTGCGCTATGTCGATCTGATGGCCTGGCACAAGATGAACCGGTTCCATTGGCATCTGACCGATGATGAGGGCTGGCGGCTGGAAATCAAAGCCTACCCGCAGCTGACTGAGGTGGCAGCGGCCACCGGGCATCACCTGCCGGTGCTGCCGCAGCTGGGTGCGTCAGAAGAAGGGCAGGCGGGCTATTACACTCAGGATCAGGTGCGCGGCGTGATCGCCCATGCCGGCGCAATGGGCATTGAGGTGATGCCGGAAATCGACCTGCCCGGTCATTGCGCCTGTGTGATCGGTGCCCTGCCTGAATTGGTGGATAGTGAAGAAACGCCAGCCAGCTACCATTCGATCCAGGGCTTTGCCAATAATGCGCTGAACCCGGCGATGGAGTCCTCTTACGTGCTGGCGGAGCGGATCCTGAGTGAGGTTTGCGAGTTGTTCCCCTTTGAGGCGGTGCATGTGGGCGGCGATGAGGTGGCTGATGACGCCTGGATGCAATCCCCCAAGGCGCAGGCGATGATGAAGGAAACTGGCCTGAAGGGCACCTTTGAGCTGCAGGCGCATTTCTTGCGGCACCTGCAACAGTTCCTTGCGGCGCGCGGCAAGAAGATCGCAGGCTGGGAAGAGATGGCGCATGGCGGCGGGGTGGACCGGGAGAACTGCCTGCTGTTTGCCTGGACCACGGTGGAGAAAACCGCCGAACTGGCCGAGGCGGGATATGATGTGATCTCCACCCCCGGTCAGGCCTATTATCTGGACATGGCGCAGTCGGACGGTTGGTATGAACCGGGCGCCAGCTGGGCCGGGTTTACCCCGGTCAGCCAGACCTATGCGTTCGAGGCCCTGAATGACTCCGCCGCGCTGGCCGAGCGTCTGAAAGGTGTGCAGGCCTGTGTCTGGTCCGAACATCTGACCACGATGGAGCGGGTGAACCATCAGGTCTTCCCTCGGCTGAGCGCCATTGCGGAGGCCGGCTGGACCGCAGCGGCGCAGAAGGATTTCACCCGGTTTGAGGCGATATCGGGTCTGATGCCGCGCCTGTAAGCCGGGATACGTGATGTGAAATCGGTGCCCCCTTTCTGGCAGGGGGCACCGCAAACACGCCTCACTGGGCGGCGTAGTCATCTATTAAGGTTTGCAGCGCCTCCAGCGAGTCCGGAAACCGGGGGAAGCTGTGCGGCAGCTCCATCGTGACCCAAGGCACCTTCTCCTCGGTCATGACCTCCACAAAGGGGGCCAGGCTAGCTGCCGCCTCCAGGACCGAGCTGCGCATGTTGATCCTGCCGCTGCCCTGCCCGACCTCAGAATAGATGAAATTCAGGCACTTTGGGCAGAAATAGTGTCTGCGCGTGGCGGATTTTAACCCGCCGGTGATGACCTCCCCTGTGACGGTCACGCTGTCCTTTGGGAACATGGTGGTCAGGGAGTAATCGCTTGCGGTCAGCTTCTGGCAGTCACGGCAGTGGCAGGCCATGGTCAAGAGCGGCGCGGCGGTGACGTGGATCTGCACCGCACCACAGAGGCAGGATCCATCAAACGGTGGCGTCGGGCGGGCCATCACATCCCCTCTTTCACTTGATCCCGTCATAGGCAGCTTGTAGATCTTTCATCGATTTGCGGTAAGCCCCGGGCCCATAGCTGATCCGGGCGGCGCCAAGTTGGGCCAGTTCCGAGACCTGTTTCAGTGGCGGCATCATCATCACGTTGACCGGCAGGGTGACCGCCGCGGTGATCTGGGCGATCAGACCCGTGTCCGTCAGGCCGGGAATGAAGAAACCGTCAGCGCCCGCCTCGGCATAGGCGGCGGCGCGGTCCAGCGCTTCGTTCAGGTGGTCCTTATGGGTGGCGGGATCGGAGCCGAGGAACAGATCGGTGCGGGCGTTTACAAAGAGCGGCATATCCTCGTCAGTGGCCGCCGATTTGATCGCAGCAATCCGGGCGGCCTGATCTGTCACGGCATGCAGGCCTGTGCCCTGCACGATCCGATCCTCAAAGTTGATGCCGATCGCGCCGGTCTGGATCAGCCGTCGGGCATTATCGGCAAGGGCACCCGGATCAACGGCATAGCCGCCTTCAAAATCGACTGAAACCGGTACCTCAACCGTGGCGCAGATGCGGGATACGATCTGCAGCAGAAACTCCAGCGGGATCTCCTGCGCATCGCCGTAGCCCTGTGCCGCGGCCACCGACCAGCTGCCGGTGGCAAGGGCCGGGGCGCCCTGTGCGGCGACGGCTTTGGCGCTGCCCGCATCCCAGATGTTATAAAGCACAAGGGGATCGCCCTTCTGGTGCAAAGCGGCAAAACTGCGGGCCTTATCAGCCTGTGACATGAGGGGATCCTTTCGTGTGATGCGGCAGATATTGCCGTTCGATTTCCAATAATTTCTGTTTGCGCCACAAGCCACCGCCGTATCCGGTCAGGGATCCATCAGTGCCGATGACCCGGTGGCAGGGCACCACCAATGCAATCTGATTGGCACCATTGGCGCGCGCCACCGCACGGGTGGCGGAGGGGCGACCGATCTGTTGTGCCAGTTGCGCGTAGCTGCGGGTCTGGCCCGCCGGGATGTCCTGCAGGGCATCCCAGACCGCGGCGCTGAAATCACTGCCATGATAGGCCAGCGGGGTCTGGAACCGGGCACATTTGCCGTCAAAGAAGGCGGTCAGCTCCTCTTTGATCTGTTCGCCGGGATCGGTGCGGCCAAGGCCGAGACGCCCCTTGGCGAAACGGTCCAGTCGTGCCAGTTCCTTTGGCAGGGCCTTGCGCTGAAAAAACTCCAACAGATGCAGTTTGGATTTGCAGCTGACCGCGATCATATCGCCCAGCGGTGTCGGCACCCAATCGGCATACAGCAGCGGGTCGGTGGCAAGGGTGCCGGGGGCTTTGCCGATCAGCTTCAGGAAGGCGGTGCGAAAGGCGCTGCCGGAGTCAAATCCCGCCTCAAGTTGGCTGGTGATTACAGCACCGCCTTGCGACAGGGTTTCAAACCCGTCGCGCAGCCGTCGTTGCCGCGCCATTTCCAAGAATGTCATGCCAAACTGACGTTTGAAACTGCGCCGGACGGTCGACAGATCAAAACCCATGCGGGTGATATCGCCTTCGCGCCAACGGTAGGCGGGCCGTTCGTCAAGGGCCGCCAGCAGCGTGGCAATCATCGGATCGGCCAGCGCCATGGGTGCCAGCGGATGGCAGCGTTTGCAGGGGCGAAAACCCGCCTCAATGCAATCGCTGACACTGGGGTAGAAGGTGCAGTTTTCCCGTTTGGGTTTGCGCGCCGGGCAGGTCAGGCGGCAGAACACTCCGGTGGAGGACACGCCAACATAGGCCTGGCCATCATAGCTGGCATCGCGGTCCAGCAGCGCCTGGTAGAGGGTGTTGGGGTCGGGCAGATGAAACAACATGCGCCAAGGGATAACACAGCAATTCGGCGCCGCCGCCGATAATCGGGCGTCTATTCAGAATTGTTATCTGAGGGGCGCTGACGGGGGCAAAAGCGGCCTGGATAGGCCGCTTTATTTGGTGCGAGAGGCCGAATTATTTGGCCAGCGGCTTGTAGGCGATGACGTCCACCTCAACCTTGGCATCCACCATCAGCTCCGAACGCACGGTGGACCGCGCCGGGCCGCCGTTGGGGAAGAACTCAGCGTAGACCTTGTTGAAGGTCCAGAAGTCGCGGGTGTCATCCAACCAGCAGTTGGCTTTCACCACATCGTCAAAGGTGCAGCCGGCCATTTCCAGAACTTTGCGCACGTTTTCCATCGTGCGGCGGGTCTGGGCTTCGATGCCGCCGGGCACCACTTCGCCGTTGTCGCCCATCGCGATCTGGCCGGATACGTAAACAAAGTCGCCCGCGCGCACGGCCGGGGAGAAGGGCAGCGCCTGACCGCCTGCGCCGGTGCGGTCGTTACCGATACGTTCGATTGCCATGAGTGTAGTCTCCTAGTCTTACTGTTCTTGAGAGAGTTGAGGGAGGATCAGGCCGCAGCCAGTACCTCGGAAAGGGTGGGGATCGGCGCCACTGCGCCATAGCCCGTGGTCGAAAGTGCCGCCGCGCGGTTGGCCCGTTCCGCGGCTGCAACAGGCTCTAACCCGGCCAAAAGCGCCGCCAGAAAGGCGCCGTTGAAACAGTCGCCCGCGCCGGTGGCGTCCTTGGCGGCGACCTGGTGGCCCGGCAGCGTGACCTGTTGTTCCGCAGTCGAAATCAGCACGCCGTCTGCGCCAAGGGTCAGCGCCACAACAGACGCACCAAGGTCATGGTAGAACCGCGCAATCTCTTCCGGCACCTGCAATCCCGTCAGCTGACGGGCATCGTCCAGACCGGGCAGGGCGATATCACAGTGGCGCATCACCTCATGGGTCACGGCGCGCGCGGTCTCCAACGGCCAGAGCGCGGTGCGCAGGTTGGGGTCAAAGGCAAACAGCCCTTCGCCCGCGTGGATCTGCTTCACCGCTTCCACCACCGCGCCGCGCATGCTGTCGCTGACCGCAAGGCTAATGCCAGAGGCATAAAAGATCGCCGCCCCCGACAGCCCCACCGGCAGATCGCCCAGGCCAAGACGCGACGCCGCCGAACCTTTGCGGCGGTAGGTGAAGTGATGGCCTTCCGCATCATGGGTGACAAAATAGACGCCGGTTTCCTCGCCTTTCGCGCGGATCACACCGCGCAGGTCCACGCCTTCACGCCGCCACATCTCAATCAGGCTGGCGCCAAAGGGATCCTCGCCCAGCCGGGTGATCATCCCCGCTTGCGCCCCCTGACGGGCGGCGGCCACCGCAACGTTGGACACATCGCCGCCAAAGCCGGTTTTGAACAGGCCGCCGGGTTGCTGGTTAAACTCGACCAGCGGTTCGCCGAGGCAATAGATCTGCGGGCTCATCGCACTTGTCCCCGCGCCGCAACGGGCAGGGGACCGATGACTTGGCCGTCGCGGATCTCAACCAGCTCATCCAGCATATTGACCACCACGCAGACGTGGTTCGGCACAATCCGCAGCTTGTCGCCGACCTGCAGGTCAATCGGGCCGTCGCTGACCAGCCGGCCGTGTTCTTCGCTCAGGCTGTCGATGGTGATATCGTCCCGCCCCAGCACCGCGCCGTGACCGTTAAGACCCAGCAGATCCGAGGTCAGAACCTTGCTGCCCGCATCAATCACTGCCCGGTTTTCCGCTGGAACAGAGACAACGGTGGCCAGTACCGTCAGCGCGCAGTCCTGCCATTTGGCGGTGCCCCGTTCGACCAGTGAGCGGTCGTTGTAAACGCAGGTGCCGACGCGCACCTCATCCGCCAGATCCATCTCATGCGCCTGCCACATGTCAGGGCTGCCGCCTGTTGTGATCCGGGGGATCATCATGCCTTGAGCGGTAAAAACCGCCTGCGCTTCGGCAAACCAGTGACGCACCTCGGCGATCTTTCCGGTGGGGGGGTAGGTCATCAACCCGGCAAAGCGTAGGCCCTTGGCAGCGTTGATCTGATCGGCCAGTTGCAACGCGGCCTGAGCGCTGGATACTCCACAGCGGTCCGCGCCAGTGTTGCATTCCACATAGACATTCAGCGGGGCCGAACCGTCAAACCCTGCCGCCAGACCAGCAATCACCGTCGCATTGTCTGCAACAACCGAAAGACGGCAGCGCTGCGACAACGCCTTCAGCCGCGCCACCTTGGCGGCACCAAGGATGTTGTAGGTGATCAGCAGATCCACATCCCTGGTCTGCATGCCGTCCAGCATGGCCTCTGCCTCGGAAATCTTCTGGCAGGTGATCCCGATCGCCCCTTGGGCAATTTGGTAATCGGCCAGCGAGGGCAGCTTGTGGGTCTTGATATGGGGGCGCAGCTTCAGCCCGTGCTGGTCACAATAGGCCTGATAGGCGCGCACATTGGCCTCGGCCACATTCATGTCCACACAGGCGGCGGGGGTGTCGATCTGATCCCAGGGGGTGGCGTTGCTCATGCGGAGACCTCCTGCGTGGCGGCGTCAGTGGCGAAGGGGTTTTCGACGATCGGCCAGATCGCGCGAGTCAGCCGGGTGTATTGAGTTTTGGCCGGATCATTGGGGTAGGGGCCTTCGACCGCGGCATAGAGGATCTCCGCGGCCACCGGCGCAAAGGCACCGTGGAAATGGTTGGTGGATTTCACGATCAGCACCCGTTTCCGGGTGATATCGATCCCCAGATTGGTGAACAGATCGGGGGAAAACGCCTGACTGCGGTTTGAGTTCAGCACAATGTCCAGATCGCCGATCCGCACCGCCGCCGCATCGCCCAGAGGCACCACCGAGGTGCCAAAGCTTTGCACCGCGTCGCGCACCAGTTTTGTCACCGTCACCTTGGCATCAATCGGTGCGCCGGCATGGGCTGAGGTTTTGCCGCCAAAGCGCAGATCAAAGGTCGCGCCTTCGCCCGCGGCAAAGCACAGCCGCACCGCCATCGGATCCCAGATGGTGCCAAGCGCTGCGCCTGACAGGCCTTGATCCAGTGCTTCCTGCAACAAAATCGTGCTGTCGCCCGCCACGCCGCCACCAGGATTGTCCCAGACATCGGCCAGCACCACAGGGCCGGCTTTGCCTGCGGCGGCGTCCACTGCTTTGATCGCTTCGGTCGGGGGCAGGAAAGGTGGTTTGGTGGCGCCGCGATAGGTGAACAGCTCCAACCCTTTTTCGCGGGCCAGACGGCCACCAAATTCGGCATTGCCGTCGGTGATCACAATTGTCTTTGCGCCCAGATCCGCCGAGTCACCGGCCATAAACCCGTGGATCAACGACATCGACAGCACGGTGCCCTCCGCCTCCAGCGCCTTCATTCGATCCACAAAGCCGCGCATCGGCTGGCGCGAGGTCGGCAGCACATCCATCATCCGGCAGTCAAAGGTCGAGATCACCGGCGTAATCTCGCCGCGCGCGGCACGCAGGGTCAGGTCAACACAGGCCTCACCGGCCTCAACAAAATCGGTGTGGGGGAATTCCTTGAACACGGTGATGATATCCGCGTTTTCCACCCGCTTGGCGCTGAGGTGGCTGTGCGGATCAAAACTGACGCCGATTTTGGTATCGGGGCCCGCGATTTGCCGCGCGGCCTCAATCAGCACGCCCTCACAATCGGCGCAATCCTCGGCGATCATCGCGCCATGCAGCCCCAGAACCACCGCATCCACCGGCAGGGCCGCGCGCAGCTGGTCCAGCACCTCCTCGCGCAGCCGGTCCCAGGTGGCGTTGTTCACGATCCCGCCCGGTTCCGCCCAGGTGGCGGTGCCTTCGATCAGGGTGAACCCTTCGGCGGCTGCACGGCGGCGCAGGGCAGGAAACACCGCCGAACACAGGGTCGGCGTTTCGGGATGGTCCCCGGGCGGCGCGTAGAAGCTCTGCGCGAAATCGGCAAAATCGGTGCGCAGCGGCGAGAAGCTGTTGGTTTCCGTGGCAAGCGAGGCGCAGAACACGCGCATGATTGTATTCCTTCAACAGAGGAAAACCGGGGGCATCCCGCAGAACGCCCCCGGATCCTTGGGAGGTTAGTCGATGTAGGTGTCGCCATTGGCCGCGTCGACCGCGCCTTTGAACAGGGTCAGCAGCTCACCCGCTTTGGCGTCCAGGTTTTCAGCCACATGGGCCTCAAACGCAGGCTGTGCCGCTGCCGCCATCGAGGCACGCTGTTCGTCGTTCAGTGCGGTCACTTCGATCTTGTCCATCAGACCGGCAAGTCCCCGATCCGAGGCTTCAATGATGCGGCTCAGACCCCGCGATGCGGTCACGCAGCTTTCGGCGGCGTAATGCAGGGTGGACTGCTCGGCCTCATTCAGACCTTCATAGAACGCGCGGTTCACAATGAAGGTGTAGGGCGAGAACAGGTGGTTGGTCAGCGTCATGTGCTGCTGCACTTCGGCGAAGTTGGCAAAGCTGATGATCGGCACAGGGTTCATCTGGCCGTCGATCACACCGGTTTGCAGACCGGAATAGACCTCACCCCAGCTTAGCGGATAGGCCTCTGCGCCCAGCGACTTCACGATGGTCTGGTGGCTGGGCAGGGTCATGGTGCGGATACGGATGCCGTCGAAATCCTTCAGGTCCGCGATCTTGCGCTGCGAGTTGGTGACCGCAAAGAACCCGCCCGTGTCCGGAAAGCCTAGAACAACAACGTCGCCCAGCTCGGCCTCGATGTCATCCGCCAGTGCCGAACCAAAGGCGCCGTCAAACACCGAATAGGTCGAGGCGTTGTTGGCAAAGGCAAACGGCAGGTTCAGCACGTCGATGCGCGGGTAGTAGGACGCCATCGCGCCGGTGGAGGCCAGGGTTGCCTGGATCACACCATCGCGCACCTGCTGCACATGTTCCGAGGCCGAGCCAAGCTGGTTCGACCCGAAGACTTCAACCGTGACAGAGCCATTGGTGTCCGCCGCCACGATGTTCGAAAACACTGCGGTACAGGCGTGGGCCGGGTTTTCAAACGGGTCGGTCTTGTTGTCATGGCCAAAGCGGATCACGCCGCCATCTGCCAGTGCGCTGGTTGCCGTGATCGCGGTCAGCGCGGTGGCTGCCAGAGTTTTGCTAAGGGTTTTCATCATGTCTCCTCCACTGATGAATTGGGGTTATGGGTTGGGGTCAAAAGGCGGGTGGGATCAGGGGGCAAAGCCCAAGGCACGGGGCAGCAACAGCGCCGCGTCCTCCCAAAAGGCAAAGATGAACAGGATGGTGACCTCTGCGATCAGGAACGGTGCCAGTTTGACGGAAATCCGCTCCAGCTTTTCCCCGGTCACCGAGGAAAGCACAAACAGGCAGGCCCCGACCGGCGGCGTCATCAATGAGATGTTGAGCGCCAGCACAAAGATGATGCCCGCGTGGATCGGGTTCAGGCCGATCTGTTCCGTCAGCGGCACCAGAACGGGGCCAAGGATGATCAGGATCGCGGTGATATCCATCACCATGCCAATGACCAGCAGCACACAGATGATGATGGCAGTGATGGCATAGGGGTTGTCCGACAGCCCCAGCACCATACCGGCAATCGCCTGGGGGATCCGCTCAAAGCTCATCCACCAGCCAAGGATGCCGGCAAAGGCGATGATGACAAAGATCACACCTGTGATCCGCGCCGTGCGCACCAGCATCCCGTAAAGATCCGCCACATTCAGCGTGCGATAGACAAAGAAGCCGATGAACAGCGCATAGGCGACGGCGATGCTTGCGGCCTCGGTCGGGGTGACCACACCACCCAGAATGCCACCAAGAATGATGACTGGCATCAACAGGGCGGTGATCGAGGACACAAAGGTCTGTCCCACCTCTTTCAATGAGGCCCCGCGCGCCGCTTTGGGCAGGTTTTCCCGTTTGCCGCCAATCACAATGACCATCATGCAGACCGCACAGATCACCAGACCGGGCAGCAATCCGGCAGCAAACAGCCCGCCAATCGACACCCCCATGAGTGATCCATAGACCACCATCAGGCCCGAGGGCGGAATGGTCGGCCCAATGATCGATCCGGCAGCAGTGACCGCACAGGCGTAATCGCGTTTGTAGCCTTCCTTCACCATCGCCGGCACCAGCGTGCGGCCAAAGGCGGCGGCATCTGCGGTGGCTGATCCGGTCAGACCGGCAAAGAAAACCGACGCCAGCATATTGGTATGGGCCAACCCGCCGCGGAACCGTCCCACCAGCACCTGCGCCAGTTTCACCAGCCGGTCGGTGATGCCGATGCCGTTCATGATTTCCCCTGCAAGGATGAAAAACGGCATCGCCAGAAAGGGGAAGATGTTCAGCGCATTGAAAATCTTCGACGGGGCAATGGCCAGAAAGTTGCTGCCTCCCATGGAGATCAGGCCGGACACGCCCGCCATGCCAATGGCAAATCCGATGGGCATCCCGACCACGATCAGGATGACAAAAATCGCCGCGACAATCATACGTCTGTCCCCAGTTCCTGCGTGTGGCTTTCCAGATGGCGGCCTTGGTCGCGCAGCATCACCAGAAGGATCTGCACTGAGCACAAAAGCGCGGCGGCGGGGATGGCGGCGTAAAAAGGCTTCAGCGTTGCGCCCAGGATCATCGCCTGCCGTTTGGCGCCGCTTTCGGCAAAGCTGAGGCCGAACCAGAAGACATAGAGAAACAGCGCCAGCGCCAAGAGATCCATCACGATCAGCAACAGTTGGCGACCACGCGGTGGTAGGGCCAAAAGCACGGCGCTGAGGCCGATATGCTCCCGCCGCGCGATCGCCGCTGCAACAGCCAGAAGTGCGGCCCAGATCATCAGATAGCGGGCTAGAACCTCTGGCCAGGGCAGTTGCCAATGGAAGTAATAGCGGTCAATCACGCCGATCCAGACATCCAACACCAGCGCCGCAATCAGCAGGGCCAGCACCGCCTCGGTGACGCGGTTGATGCCAGCGCTCAGGCGGCCTGCGGTTTCAGATAGCATGATGTCTCCCCCCATCCTGCGTGTTTTGTAATTCAGTTACATAATTTGCGCCGATAGGGGGATTCGTCAATCAAAATTTGTGACTTAGTTACATATGAGTGAGTAAATATCGGGAAATCCGTTGCATTTTACCGGCCAAAATGTATCTGAATTACATAAATGCCGTAGCCGGAGTCCCCGTGTGACTGACCCAAATACCGCCACTGCCCCGTTGGATCTGATTTCCCGTCTGGATCAGATGCAGGGCAAATTTGCCTCACGGGAACAGAAGGTTGCAGATTTCGTCAGCGCCCATCTGGAAGAGATTTCCGGCATGACCATCGCCCAGCTGGCCCGCGCCTGCGAGGTTTCGACCCCCACCGTGGTGCGGTTCTGCCGGACCCTGGGCTGCGACGGTTTCCGTGATTTCAAAATACGGCTGGCGCAAAATTTGGCGGTATCGCTGCAATACCTCGCGCCAGAACCGGGGCAGGCACCGGAAACTGATGGGGCGGTGGATCAGATCCTTGGCGCGCTTTACGCCACGCTGAACGTGATGCGCGGGCAGCTGAACGGCCAGCAGATCGATGCTGCGATTGCCGCGCTTTCGGGCGCCGGACAGATCGTAGTGGCAGGGCTTGGCGGCGGCTCCACCATGGTGGCGCAGGAGGCGGCGAACCGGTTTTTCCGGCTGGGCCTGCCCTCGGTCGCGGTGTCAGACAGTTACCTGCTGCAAATGCGCGCCGCAACACTGGGCAAGGGCGACGTGCTGTTGCTGATCTCCGCCTCAGGTGCTGCGAATGAGCTGACCAGCGCGGCCGAGATCGCTGGCGGCTACGGGGCCACGGTGCTGGCCATCACCCGCCCCAAGTCCCCCTTGTCGGACCGTGCCAGCATCGCCATTGAGGCTGAGCTGCCCGAAGATCCCGACATCCACAAACCCACCGCCTCACGCTATGCGCATCTGGTTTTGGTGGACGCCATTGCGATGGGGCTGGCACAGGCGCGGGCGGAGACGACAAACGAAAATCTGCGTCGCATCCGGGCCTCCCTGACCGCTTATCATGGCCGCACCGGTCCGCAGCCCCTGGGGGACTGAGCGACTGAGCGGGCGCTGCCAAGAAAAAAGGGCCCCGGAAAACCGGGACCCAGGGGCGCTAACCTGAAATTCGGGGATCTGAATTTCCGGGGGGAGAGGCAGCGCGACAGTCAGGAGGGGTGAGCGGCGGGAGTTACTTCCGCAGGGAGATTTCGACCCGGCGGTTTTGCTGACGGCCCGCGGTGCTGGCCGGTTTGGGCGTCTCAGCGCTGGCCTGCAGCGACAGGGCGTTGCCGCCCGCCATTGCAGAACCGGTCAGGGCAGAGGTGGCAATCAGGGTGGCGGTCATCAGGGCGATCAGACGGGTCATTATACTCTCCTAAAGCAACGGTTTTCTGGGGCGCTTCATTGCGCGATCTGTCCGTAAGTCGGCTGAGCGGCGCGGAGGGTTCAAAGTTTTTTCAACTTTTTTCCCGTCCCGGCTGAGGGCGCGGCGGGGGGTGCATTTCAAATCGACCAATTCCGCCGCGTTTTCGGTTATTTTCGTAGCTTTCCGGCATTGTTTCTTTGCCAGATTCTGCGCTACATCTGTCCTCCGACGCGCGACCCCGCTTGGGGCGCAGCCACGCAGTCCAGAGGAAGATCAAGATGCCGCACTATCGTTCCAGGCGTTCCACCCATGGCCGCAACATGGCGGGGGCCCGTGGCCTCTGGCGTGCAACGGGCATGACGGATGAAGATTTTGGCAAGCCGATTATTGCGGTGGTGAACTCCTTCACCCAGTTTGTGCCCGGTCACGTGCACCTGAAAGATCTGGGCCAGATGGTGGCGCGCGAGATTGAAAAAGCCGGCGGCGTTGCGAAAGAGTTCAACACCATTGCGGTGGATGACGGTATCGCGATGGGCCATGACGGCATGCTCTACTCGCTGCCCTCGCGCGAAGTGATCGCGGATTCCGTGGAATACATGGTCAACGCTCATTGCGCCGATGCCATGGTCTGTATCTCCAACTGTGACAAGATCACCCCCGGCATGATGATGGCCGCGATGCGCCTGAACATCCCGGTGATCTTCGTCTCCGGTGGTCCGATGGAGGCCGGCAAGGTCACCATCGACGATCTGGAACATGCGGTGGATCTGGTCGACGCCATGGTCGCGGCCGCCGATGACAAATACACCGACGAACAGGTGCAGCACATCGAAGAAAACGCCTGCCCCACCTGTGGCAGCTGCTCGGGCATGTTCACCGCCAACTCGATGAACTGTCTGGCTGAGGCACTGGGTCTGGCGCTGCCGGGCAACGGGTCAACCCTGGCGACTCATGCGGACCGCAAAAACCTGTTCCTTGAGGCCGGCCGCAAGATCGTTGAGATCACCAAAGCCCATTATGAGCGCGAAGAGCCCGGCCACCTGCCGCGCGAAATCGCCACTTTTGAGGCCTTTGAAAACGCCATGGCGCTGGACATTGCCATGGGCGGGTCGACCAACACCGTTCTACACCTTCTGGCGATTGCCTATGAAGGCAAGGTGGATTTCACCATGGCCGATATGGATCGGCTCAGCCGCAAGGTGCCCTGCCTGTGTAAAGTTGCGCCGAACATCGCCAACGTCCACATGGAAGACGTGCACCGCGCTGGCGGCATCTTCTCGATCCTGGGTGAGCTGTCGCGCGGAGGCCTGTTGCATGATGATGTGACCACCGTGCATTCGGCCACCATGGGGCAGGCGATTGCCAAATGGGACATCAAGGTTGCCAACAACCCCGAGGCCGAGCAGCTGTTCAAAGCCGCCCCCGGCGGTGTGCGCACCACGCAGGCGTTTTCGACCCAGAACCGCTATAAGGAACTGGACACCGACCGCGAAAACGGCGTGATCCGCACCGTAGAAAATGCGTTTTCGAAAGAGGGTGGTCTGGCCGTGCTCTACGGTAACATCGCGCTGGATGGGTGCATCGTGAAAACCGCCGGTGTGGATGAAAACATCCTGAAATTCTCCGGCCCTGCCAAAGTGTTCGAAAGCCAGGACGATGCGGTAAGCGGCATCCTGACCGGCAAAGTGGCCGAGGGTGAAGTGGTCATCATCCGCTATGAGGGTCCGCAGGGCGGTCCGGGCATGCAGGAAATGCTCTACCCGACCAGCTACCTGAAATCCAAAGGTCTGGGCAAGAAATGCGCGCTGCTGACCGATGGTCGTTTTTCCGGCGGCACCTCCGGTCTGTCGATCGGCCACGCCTCACCCGAGGCGGCAGAAGGCGGCACCATCGGTCTGGTGGAAACCGGTGATCTGATCGAGATCGACATCCCCAACCGCACCATCAATCTGGCCGTGGCCGAGGATGTGCTGGAAGCCCGCCGCGCCGCCAAAGGCCCGCTGCCCTGGGGCCCCGCCGAGGAGCGTCCCCGCGCCGTCTCCAAAGCGCTGAAAGCCTACGCGGCCTTCGCCTCCTCCGCCGCCAAAGGCGCCGTGCGGATCCTGCCCGGCGAAGAGTGATCCCGCCCTTACGGGACTAGTACAGACATCAGAACAGCCCCGCCACTGGCGGGGTTTTTCATAGATGACCTTAGAGCGATGTTGTTTGCAGATCTGGAAGAGGTCCCCGCAACGGCGCATCCTTTGAATCGATTGAGTCCGCCCACCCCATGAATTGGCGGATGCAGAAACGCGCTTTAAAACCACTCTTGCAAGGGGAACAGTGAACGGCCCCTGTGCGGGACTTTGCGACCGTGCGTTGCGGAGACGCCAAGGTCAGCAAGGAGAAAAATGCCGTAGAACGCCAAACTCCTGCCCAACGTCCTTATCCTACGTCGGAACTCGCGCCTGACAGCATTTCATGCAGACATTTCGGAACAGGAATTCGAGATAGCAAAACCCCTCAAATCACTCATTCACAGGAGGTGTCGCAAAGCCGTTCGGTTTCAAGACTCATTTCGAAACTGGGCGATATGCTCTATTCTTTAAGAAGTACTTTGCGTCATCGACCAGTGTTTCAACGGATGCACTTCCTGCGGGACCATCCGCGTATTTCTTAACTGATGTTTTCAGGGAGTGAATCTCGACTTCCCACTTGAATCTTCTTCCTTCAAAATCGAGAAACTCATCGTCCGCATCACTGAAAACATCAGTTTCAAGCACAAGAACATCGTCGGAGCACGAACCATCGATGTTCAAAGAATAGGCAACAATGAAATCACCGTTAATTCCCTCAACGGAGTTCATAAGAATTTCAAGGGACATTTTTTTGAATGAAACTACTACAGGGTCAGTTATCTGCACGGTTTGCCCCCAATAACAACTCTCTCTTAACCTTCCCACACAGGGCAAGTTCCAGCAATGGTCATTTGAATACAGCACAGCATCCGTATTGCGCTCAGAGCGGACTTGCGGTGATGTGGCCAGTCAGCCTTGTGATCCGATCCTACCCGGCGAAAAATAAATCTGGACCCAACCCGGTTGTCAAAGCCCCGCCAACGGCGGGGCTTTTGCGTTTGGGGATGCCTCCGCTACACGGTGCGGAAGGGGGCATAACAATATTTCCAACTCCCCTCGGTTGACATAGTACAATATCGCATCATATTAGTGCGATATCGCACCAAATGAGATTCGGAGATCCCCATGACCCTGACCCGCCGCAAAACCCTTGCCCTGATCGGAGGCGGCGTTGTGCTGGCCGCGACAGCCACCACGATGACCCTGACCAAAGCCCCGGAGACAGCGCTGGCGCCCTGGGCCGCTGCCGGGCAATACGGTGAACCGCGGATGCGGGCGCTGTCCTGGGCGATCCTTGCGCCGAACCCGCACAACCGTCAGCCCTGGATGGCCGATCTGGCCACGCCGGATGAAATCACCCTCTACGTCGACACCAACCGCCTGTTGCCGCACACCGATCCCTTCAACCGCCAGATCACCATCGGCCTTGGCTGTTTTCTTGAAACCCTGCGCATGGCCGCAGCAGAGGAGGGCAGGGGCACGCAAATCACCCTCTTCCCCGAAGGCGAAGACCCACAGGCGCTGGACCAGCGCCCGGTTGCCCACATCCGGTTTGCAGGCAGCGCCGACCCCGATCCGCTCTTTGCTCATGTGCTGGCGCGCCGGTCGAACAAGGAACCCTATGACATCACCCGCGCGGTGCCGGATCAGGCTCTGACCCAGCTGAACAGCAGTGTGCGCCATACCCGCATCGCTAGCAGCAACGCGCCGGAGCACGTGGCCGATATGCGCCAGCTGTCTCATAATGCCTTGCTGGTCGAGATCGAAACCCCGCACACCTATAAGGAAAGCGTGGACCTGTTCCGCATTGGCCGGCGCGAGGTCAACGCCAACCCCGATGGCATCGATTTCACTGGTCCGCTGTTTGAGGCCATGCACCGCACCGGCCTGATGACCCGCGAAGCCGCGCTTGATACTTCCTCGACGATGTACAGCGAAGGGGTGAAGGCGGTGCTGGCCAACACTGATACCGCAATGGCCCATGTCTGGATCGCAACCCAAGGCAACAGCCGCAGCGATCAGATCCGCGCCGGCTATGACTGGATGCGCCTGAACCTTGCCACCACGGCGCTGGGGCTGTCGATCCAGCCGCTCAGTCAGGCCTTGCAGGAATACCCCGAAATGGCCGCACATTACGCCGAAATTCACGAACGGCTGGCGCAACCGGGCGAAACCGTGCAAATGTTTGCCCGCCTTGGCTATGGTCCCGAGGTGCCGCCCAGCCCGCGTTGGGGGGTCGGGGCCAAAACCCTCTGAACCCGCAGACCAAAGGATCACGGATGAACGACAACAGCGGTCTTTATTTCACCCTGTTCAATGAAATCGGCATCCTGCAACAGTTGGGCCGCGCCCAGCTGGAGGCGCATCTGCCCGAGGGGTTGATTGCGCCGCATTTCGGGGTGCTGAACCATCTGATCCGCGTCAGCGACGGGCGCACGCCATTAGAACTGGCGCGCGCCTTTCAGGTTGCCAAAACCACCATGAGCCACACGGTGGCGGGGCTGGAAAAACACGGCTGCATTGATCTGCGTCCCAATCCTGATGACCGCCGGTCCAAACAGGTTTGGCTGACGGAAAAGGGCCGCCGCGTGCGCGATGCGGCCATCGCCGGTCTGGCACCGGAAATGCTGGAACTGGTGGATATCGTGCCGCCCGACCGGGTGCAGCAGATGGTCAAGGATCTGGAACAGCTGCGCCGCTACATGGATGCGCGGCGCGACTGATCACCGGGCTTATTCGGTCAGATTGTTCACCGCGTTGGTGACGCCGACAACCGAACCAATAAGGCCCAGAACCGTCCGGGCGGAGGTCACAACTGTTTCGGTCCCCAAGACGGTGTCCTTCGGGTTGATCTCAAACTTGCGGGCGGCAAACAGACCATCGGCCGAGGTCAGGTCAAAGGCAAAGACCACCTGCTCCTGCAACGGACCTTTGGCCGAATAGTCAGCCCCTTCGGGCGTTGGCACGGTGTCGTCCACCGGGTAGTCGCGCAGCACCAGAACCGATTTCAGATCGGCGCGGGCGTCTGATAGGCCGCCTACGGTCGACAGGGCTTCCATCGCGGTCAGGCTTTCACGGGTGAAGGGCACAACCTCTTCCCGGCCGGTGGCGCCAAGCGCGGTGAAGAAGCGATCATCTTCGGCAACAACAACTTTATCACCGCCCCGCAGGATGGTGTTGAGGTTGGGATCCGCCATCAGCTGTTCGGCCCGGATTTCATAGACATGCCCGCCACGCAGCAGGCGCACCAGCGGATTCTCAAGGCCGGGGCGGATGCCACCGCCGGCGGCAATCAGGCTGAGGATCGAATAGTTGCGGCTGGGCAGGGGATAGCTGCCGGGGGCAGCAACGCCACCCACCAGATCAGCGGCATTTCCGGCGCCCTGCTGTACCGCCAGCTGCACCTGCGCTTCGGGGGCCACTTCGGTCATGGCTTCCTGAATTTTGGCGCGGGCGGCGGGCTGGGTCAGATTGCGGATTTCCACCTCACCCACATAGGGCATGAAAATCATTCCGCTGGCTGACACCACCATGGGCGGCAGGGCGGCCTGTTTCGACACACCGTTGGACAGAAGCGAGTTGTCCTGGTTGTCCCAGACCACCACGGAAACAACATCACCTGTGCGGATCAGCTGGCTTTGCGGACCACGCGGGTTGGCCAGCCATTTGTATTCACCTTTCCAGCCGGTCACCGGCCAGGCGGTCAATTCAGCCACGTTATCACGGGTGACAGAAACCACCTGATAGCTGGGCGCGTCGCTGTTTTGCTCACTCAGGATTTCACTGCTGAGGGCAGATCCACGCGGGACCGAACAAGCGGTCAGAGCCAGAACAGAAAGGCCAGCTGCTGCCCATGTGATCATCTTGCGCACGGTGATTCTTCCCCCGGGGTCTGTCGTTGCGACAAGTTCTAGCGCCTTGTCTGTCCTCTGCACAGCCTGCAGTCACCTTAGGTCACAATCGAACATTAAGCGTGACCAGAACGCCACCCCTTCAAAGGGTGGGCTCAGGGCTATTTTTCGTAATGTGCACTGGTGTTTTGATGCCAGCGCCAGGCGTCGCGGATCATATCGGCCAGATTGGAGCGGTGCGGCTGCCAGCCCAGCTCTTCGATCGCGCGGCTGGAGCCCGACACCAACTTGGTGCAATCGCCGGCGCGGCGGTCGCCCTCAACATGAGGAACCTCCTTGTTGGTGACAGCTTTGGAATGCTCAATCACCTCACGCACAGAAAACCCGGATCCGGTGCCCAGGTTGAAGACCCGGTTGCCCTTGCCGTCCTGCAGCCATTTCAGACCCAGCACATGTGCCTCCACCAGATCCATCACATGCACATAGTCGCGAATGCAGGTGCCATCGGGCGTGTCATAATCGGTGCCAAAGACCGTCAGCGCGGCGCGTTTGCCTTCAATCGCGTCCAGCATCAGCGGGATTAGATGGGTTTCTGGCTGGTGGAATTCGCCCACCTCTGCCTCAGGATCTGCACCGGCCACGTTGAAGTAGCGGAAGATCACATGGTTCAGACCGTCGCTGTCCGCAAAGTCGCGCAGCATCTCCTCAATCGCCAGCTTGGACCCGCCATAGGCGTTGATCGGCATCTGCGGCGTGTCTTCATTCAACACCACATTGTCCTGATCGCCATAGGTGGCACAGGTTGAGGAGAAGACGAAGTTCTTGCAGTCCGCGGCCAGGGCGGCCTCAATCAGGTTCAGCGCGCCGTTGACGTTTTCACGCCAGTAGCGGCCCGGTTGCTGCATCGACTCACCCACCTGGCTAAGCGCGGCGAAATGCATTACCGCCACAGGCTGATATTTGGCAAAGACCTCATCCAGCCTGCTGCGGTCCAGCAGATCACCCTGTTCCAGCGGCCCGAATTTGACTGCCTCGGCCCAACCGGTCGAACAATTGTCAAAGGTCACCGGGGTGAAGCCATTGGCCTTCAGCACCTTACAAGCATGCGAGCCGATGTAGCCTGCGCCACCGGTCACCAGAACATGAGTCATTTAACGGGCTCCGTCATTTTCGATATCAACGGTGAAGGCAAAGCTTTGGCTTTGACCGGCGGGCAGCAGCACCCCATGCGGGCGATCTGTCAGCTGCGGGCCGCTGGTGCTGGTGGCGGCGGTGCCGTGCCAGGGTTCCAGGCAGATGTAAGGCGCCCCCGGCTTCTGCCAGAGCGCCAGATTGGGCAGGCCATCCCAGGTGAAACGCAACTTTGGACCACTGCCCGATTGCAGCGTCAGCCCGGTGCCCGCCCCGGTGGGGAAGATCATGGCGTCGGCGTCAAACAGCCCGGCCGCCAGAGTCAGTTCCCCAGCCTCAAAGGGGGAGCGCAGGGGGGTGTCCACCAGCAGGCCGTCCCTGTTCAGACGGTAGAGCGGTGGTTCCGCGCCATTGTCCAAAACAACCTGATGCGCCCCTTTGCTGCCGGGCAGGGGCCAGCGAAACGCCGGGTGGAAGCCGAAGCCAAAAGGCATGTCACTGTCGCTGCGGTTTTCAACCTCTGCGGTCACGGTCAGGGCGTGACCGGCCACCTGATGCGTCAGGCGCAGCGCAAAGGCAAAGGGATAGATGGCGCGGGTTTCATCGCTGTCGGTCAGCTGATGGGTGCAAGCCGTGTCGCTGGCCTCAACCAAAGTGAAGTGCGACTGACGGGCAAAGCCGTGTTTGGCCATGGTCGCGGTGAAATCCCCCACCGCGATCTGATCCTTAGGTGCCCCACCAACGATGGGAAACAGCAGCGGTGAACGGCCGGTCCACCAGTCCGCATCGCCATTCCACAGCCAATCCCGGCCATTCGTGTCGCGCAGATATTGGGTTTCCGCGCCAAGGGGGCTGACCCCGACGGACAGGTGTTCATTGCCAATCCGGGTCAGCGCCGCCATCGATCAGAGCCCTTTTGCCAGGGCGTCAAAATCGCGCAGACGTTTGATCAGGTCGCCCATCTGATCCACCGGGATCATGTTCGGCCCGTCGCTGGGCGCGGTGTCAGGATCCTGATGGGTTTCGATGAACAGGGCCGAGACACCAACCGCACAGGCGGCCGTTGCCAGAACCGGCGCAAATTCACGCTGCCCGCCCGAGGTGGTGCCTTGCCCGCCCGGCTGCTGCACCGAATGGGTGGCGTCAAAGACGGTGGGATAACCTGTGGCTGCCATGGTCGGCAGACCGCGGAAATCGCTAACCAGCGTGTTGTAACCAAAGGAGGTGCCGCGATCACAGAGCATGATCCGCTCATTCCCGGTTGAGGCGATCTTTTCCGCCACATTGCCCATGTCCCAAGGCGCCAGGAACTGGCCCTTTTTGACATTGATCGCTGCGCCGGTTTTGCCCGCTGCCAGCAGCAGATCGGTCTGGCGGCACAGGAAGGCGGGGATCTGCAGGATGTCACAGACCTCGGCCGCGGGGGCGCATTGACCGGCGTCATGCACATCGGTCAGAACCGGCACGCCAAACTCTTCCTTGATCTGGCCGAGAATTTTCAGACCTTCGTCCATGCCCAACCCGCGTTTGGTCGAGATCGACGAGCGGTTGGCCTTGTCATAGCTGGCCTTGAAAATGAACTGGGTGCCGGTCGGCGCGCAGGCCTCGGTGATTTTTTCCGCCATCATGCGGGCGTGGTCCAGGCTTTCCAGCTGGCAGGGGCCAGTGATGAAAGCGATCGGGTTGGCCCCGCCAATGGCAATATCGCCAACAGTCACGGTTTTGGTTTTGGTCACATCCATGGCTTAAAGATCCTTCAGCACAGAATTGATACGGTCCACGTCTTCGGGGTTGTTCAGCTCCCAGAACACCCGGCCTTTGCCTTCTACTTCGACACAGCGCATCTTGGTGTCATTGACCAGGAAACGCAGCTGTTCAAGGCCTTCCAACACTTCCAGCTGGCTTACCCCCCAGGAGGTATAGGCGGCCAGCGCATCGGGCCGGTAGGCATAGCAACCGACGTGGTGATAAACGGGAATGTCGCTCTCGGGCACCTTGTCGGGGTCGATATAGGGCAGCACTTCCTTGGAGAAGTAGAGCGCATGGCCCTTGGCGTTGAACACTGCCGTGGTGCCGCCCACACGACCGGCTTTGCGGTCCTCAACAAAATGGCCGTAGGTCAGCGGATCGCACTGCAGCACCGGGGTGGCCACCTGCGCCTCGGCATCGTCTTTCATCGCGGCGATCAGGTCTTCGACAAACCATTCCGGCGTCAAAGGCGCATCGCCTTGCAGGTTCACGATCAGATCGGCCTCCACCTGACCATTGCGCAGCGCCTCGGCACAACGTGCGGTGCCGTTTTCGGCCTCAGGGCTGGTCATAATGACAGAGGCGCCAAAATCCTTGGCATGATCGGCAATGCGGTCATCATCGGTGACCACATGTACTTCGGCCACGCCGTTCACACGTTGCGCCGCCTCCCAGCTGAGGCGGATCAGCGATTTCTTTTCGCCCGACGGCAGGGTCAGCTCGGCCAGCGGTTTGCCCGGATAGCGGGTTGAGGCATAGCGCGCCGGGATCAGAATAACGGTCTTCATCTCAGATACTCCTTCCGCCGTTGGGGTCAGGCCACGCCGGCCCGCAGCAGGTCATGCAAATGCAGGATCCCCACCGGGCGGTTGTCACCATCCACCGCAAACAGCGTGGTGATCTTACGTTCATTCATCAGCGCCAAAGCCTGTGCCGCCAGCAGATCGGGGGCCACGGTGATCGGCGACAGGGTCGCGACCTCACCCGCCTTGGCGGCCATCAGGTTTGACATGTTGCGGCGCAGGTCCCCGTCAGAGACGACGCCGATCAGCGCCTCACCTTCGGTCACGCCGGTGGTGCCAAACCCTTTGGAGGTCATCTCGATCAGCACATCCTCCATCGGGGTGTCTTTGCTGACCAGTGGCAGCTCCTCAACCCCGTGCATCAGCTGCGCCACGGTCGACAGCTGCGCACCCAGCTTGCCGCCGGGGTGGAAGGTGGCAAAGTTTTCCGCCTTGAAATCCCGCTCTTCCATCAGCGCTACGGCCAGTGCATCCCCAAGCGCCAAAGTCAGCGTGGTGGAGGTGGTGGGCGCCATACCCATCGGGCAGGCCTCAGGCGCGGGAGGCAGCAACAGCTGATAATCCGCAGCGCCCATCAGCGTTGAACCGCCGCGCGAGGAAATCCCGATCAGCGGGATCGAAAAGCGGCGGGAGTGGGCCAGCACATCCGACAACTCACGCGTTTCGCCTGAGTTGGAGATTAGAATCACGATGTCATCCTGGGTGATCATGCCCAGATCGCCATGGCTCGCCTCAGAGGCATGCACGAAATAGCTGGGCGTCCCGGTCGAGGCCAGGGTGGCCGCAATCTTGTTGCCGATGTGGCCCGATTTGCCGATGCCCGAGATGATCACCCGGCCCTTGCTTTCAAGGCCAAGGACCAACTGCACCACGGCCTCAAAATCAGCCGGTAGATGCTCAGACAACAGACGCAGCGCGTCGGCTTCGATGTCCAGCACGCGACGCGCGGCGCTGACCACTTGAGACGGGGAAGAAGCTTGGTTTTCCATGTGGTTTCCAATGTCACAAGCCTAAGGGCCGATCAATGGCTAATGGTCGCTCATGGCGCTGTCGGCGGTGTGGCACCGATGGGATCCCGCCCCAGTGGTCTGAAACACAAACGAAAAACCCCGCGCCAGGGGAGGGCGCGGGGCAGGACGGGGATGTGGCTGTTTAGGGCTTAGCCACGGCCACCGGTGGGGTCACGGGTTTCGCGGGTCTCACGGGCCGGTTCGCGGGTCGGCTCACGCTCGGCACGATCGTCATCGTCATTACCCTGCGGACGCGGGGTCTGCTGCGGGATCAGGCGGGCTTTGAACTTGCCGTTGCCACGGTCAAAGATCTTGATCTGAGTGCCGGGCATCGGCACAGCGGTTGCGTGATATTCGTCACAGGCGTCCATACCTGCTTCCGAGCAGCTTTCGGGATGGTTGGTCTGGTTACAGGCCGAAATCACGTGGTTGTAGCATTCGCCCAGCGAGGCACCGGCGTTGCCAGCATGAACAGCAGGAGCGGCCGAAAGGGTCAGAACGGTGGCGAAAGCGGTGAAAGCAAAAGTACGGGTCATTTTGAAGTTCCTTTGGTTGGGTTAATGTCGTGACGCTCATTTGCGCCTTACATTCGTGGGTCGTCTGACCCGGCCAAAAGGTTCAAAAGATTTCGAAGTTTTTTGCGTATTTCTCGTAAGCTTTTGTTTTATAACTGTTTTTATTTGCGCCTATTTTTGAACGGCACGCCAATCCCTTCAGATCAGCAGCCCGGCGCCTGCACCAAACCCCAGCCAAACTGCACGTCACGGCCCGGATCGCCCAGATCGCGCAGATCCCGGCGCAAGGCCCGGCGCAGCCCGTTGGCCCCTGAGGTGCCGCGCGCCATCGCTTGTGCTGCCAGCGCCGTCACGATCGGCGCCGCATAGGAGGTGCCAGAGGCGTAGCTGCCCCGATTGCCCTTGGCGATATAGAGGTCCACGCCAGGGGCGGCAAACTCGATATGACCGCCCCGGCTGGCCTTGCGATAGCGCCGTCCTGCGGCATCCACGGCGGTCACCGCGATCACCTCGGACGCGGCTGCCGGATAAAGCGCCACGTCATTGCCCCGGTTGCCAGCTGCCGCCACCATCACCGTGCCACGCGCCGCTGCGGCCTCCAGCACATCAGCAAAGGCCACGTTGGGGGGGCCTGCAAAACTCATGTTCACCAGTCGCACACGCTGCCCGATCAGCCAATCCAAAGCGGCGGCCAGCCGTTCAACATCCGCCGCCGCGCCGCGTTGTTCCTTGGCAAAGGCGTTCACCGCGTAAAGCCGCGCCCCGGGGCTGAAGCCGGCCAACGCGCCGCTGGCATCCTCCCCCGCGATCAGGGCGGCAACGCCGGTGCCATGGGTTGGCCGATCCGCCCGCTCCCCCTGCAACAGCACCGAATGCCGGGTCAGCCGCGCCGGGGCCAGGGCGGGATGGCTGGCATCCACAGGCCCGTCAATCACGCCCACCCGCAGGCCGTTCAACCGGCAGCGCGACGGCGCGGACACCCCCAACATTTGTGGCGCGTAAAGGCGCGGCTTGCCCTGGGCGTAGCGATAAAAGTGATGCAGATCCAACCGCGTCTGCGGCGCGGCATTGGCCAGCAGTTCTTGCGCGTCATCGGGACTGAGCCGTTGCAGATCCAACACCAGCACATGCCGGCGCAGGTTTTCAAACCGGCGGGACCGGATCACAACCGCCCCGGCCTGCGTCAGGGCCGCCTGTGCCGCCCCCGCCTGATTAAGCGGCCCTGAGGTGACAAATTCAAACCGGTTGCCCCGCGCCCGTGCCGCATCTGCATTACGCGCCGGCCGCCGTTCAACCGCGGCTCCACCATCATCACCTGGACTGCCCCGATCTGCCGGGCTGCCCGTCGGCGCTCCGGTGGGATCACGCGTTTGCGCCACGCCCAAAGGGGCCGTGGCGATCAGCGCGCAAGCGATCACTGAAAAGATCAGCGCAGTCAGTTTGGGCCGCATCGGATCACTCCTCAGATAGGCTCAGGCTGTCCACCAGATCAGAGGCGCTCAGCACCGAACGGGCTTCGTCTAAAGTTACCCCGTCCAATAGACGCAGTTCATAAAGACCCAGTGCCGAGGGACCCGCCATAATCTCAACCCCAGCCGCCAGCAGCAGCCCGCGGATCTCCCCCTCAGGCGCTTCGGGCGCAAAGGCGATTTGCAAAGCCGCCTCCCCAGCCAGCTGATAGCCTGCGGGGCTGTCGGGGCTTCCGCTCTGACCGTAATATATCACCTGACCCAGGCTCAAGGCCAGCAGCAGCGCCGCCGCCACCTGCCAGAACACCGGTCTGATGATCCCGTCAGGCTGATCCGGTGCCTGCGCAGGTGGCTGCTCTGGTGTGGCCTTCGCCTCGACCGAGCGCATCAAGCGCGCCAGCCCCACTTCACCGGGGCTATAGGCGGCCTCCTGATCTGCCTGCATCTGCTGGCGGATCGCCTGCAACGCGGTCAGCTCAGCCTGCAAGCCAGTATCTGCGGCAACCGCCGCTTCCACCTCAACGCGTTCCGCGCCCTCCAGCGTGTCATTGGCCAGAAACGGCAACAGGGCGGAAATCTCATCACGTGTCATGGCTCACCCCTCCGTCCGGCTGGCGCCTGTCAGCCGCATCCGCCCCTGAAGGCAGTTGAGCAGCAGCTTTTTGGCGTGGTGAATACGGGTTTTGATCGTCCCTTCCGGGGCCGAGACAACCTCGGCAATCTCGCCGTAGGTCATGTCCTTGTAGAAGGCCAAAGTGATCGCATCGCGGTGATCCGGCTTCAGCTCCTCAAGACAATGGCTGAGATGCGCCGCCTCTTCGGTTGCTGCAACACACAGCTCGGTGTCGACATCCTCATCCACGGTTTCAGCGATTTCATCGGTCAGATCCTGCCGCCCGCGCTTGCGGTGCAGATCGATGACCTTGCGATAGGCTATGCCAAATATCCAGGTTTGCACTTTCGACCTCCCTTCAAATCGGCCGGCAGAACGCCAGACCTCAAGAAACACGTCATGAAGTAAGTCGGCTGACTCGAAGGGATCGTTCAATCTGGACTGAATAAATCTGAACACCGGCTTCTCCAGCGCCTGATACAGCGCCGCCAAAGCCGTCTTGTCGCCCTCAGAAATACGGGCCAACAGGGGTCGATGCGGGTCCATTGCCTCACCGCGTTTGTTTGCAATCCGGTGAGCTTAGGCGTTGAGCAATGCTGATGCAAATCGGGTGTAATATAAGTTATGGTAAGCACTTGCTTGCCTGAGAAATGCCCCGTCAAGCGGCGCATCTTGCGTCACGGGGGCACCTAAATGCGCCCCCGCGCAAAACTCATACTGGTTTCTGATTATGTTTACGGGCCACTTCACCGGAGATCCAAGCGTAGGTTTTCTCCATCCCGGCTTTGAGCGGCTGTTCAGGCTCCCAGCCCAGCTTTTCCTGGATCAAACGGTTGTCTGAGTTACGGCCACGGACGCCTTCTGGGCCTGGAATATTGTTGATTTTGATATCCTTGCCGGAAATCGCGATCACCATCTTTGCAAGATCATTGATCGCAATCATTTCCTCGGAGCCGATGTTCACGGGCCCTTCAAAATCCGAGCGGAGCAGCCGGGTCGTACCTTCGATACATTCATCAACATAAAGGAACGAGCGGGTTTGCAAGCCATCGCCCCAAACCTCGATTGTACCCCCATCGGGGGTTTCAGCCACTTTTCGGCACATGGCAGCAGGCGCTTTTTCTTTTCCACCTTCCCAGGTGCCGTCAACACCAAAGATATTGTGATAACGCGCCACCCGGCATTCCATCCCGAAGTTGCGGTTATAAGCAAGGTAGAGGCGCTCCGAGAAGAGCTTTTCCCAACCATATTCACTGTCAGGATTGGCGGGATAGGCGCTGTCTTCAACACAATTGGGGTTATCAGGGTCTAGCTGATTGTGCTCTGGGTACATGCAGGCCGAGGAGGAATAGAACACGCGCTTGATGTTGCGCTTATGGCAGGCATCCAGCACGTTCAGATTGATCGTGGCTGAGTTGTGCATGATATCAGCGTCATTTTCGCCGGTGAAGACATAGCCCGCTCCACCCATATCGGCCGCCAGCTGATAGACCTCATCGAATCTGCGATCGATCACCGAGCGCACCACGGATTGTTCGCGCAGATCACCGATGACAAAATCATCCGCCTCGGTTTCGGCATGTTCGTTGAACTTCAAGTCCACGCCGCGTACCCAGAAGCCTTCCTTTTTGAGCCGCTTGACAAGATGCCCGCCGATAAATCCGCCTGCACCGCAGACGAGTGCTGTTTTTTGAGTCATTTTGTTACCAGTTTAGAAGATTTGCAGGGCTATCTTACAGCCATTTTTTGGAGCGCAATAACCCGATTATCTTCCTTTGTAAAAGAAGGGAGCTCCATCATTGCCATGTCGGCGCCTAAATTGAGATGACAAAGGAAATCACAAATACGCGGGTACGCATCGCGACCAATATCCTCAATAATGTAGAGTCCACCTGGTTTGATAAACTGCCAACACGCTATCAACATAGAAATGTTAGAGTTAAACTGATGCAATCCATCGTCCAAAATTACATCAGCACCAGATTTGTCTATACCATTATCTTCAAAAAATGCCCGCATCGACTCTGGGTCAAGTTGGTTGAAGTAATATGTATTTATGTTCCTATCCTGAAAAAGAACTCTTGTATCAATATCGCCTCCGAAAATTTTGGTCTCCTCGTGCGTGAAAAAATCAGACCATGCTCGCAATGATGCACCAAAAGGATAATCGGGTCTCATATGGGATTTGACGTCTTGATTGGGCGTGCCGATGCCAATTTCCACAAAGGTTAGAGGCAAGTGCCTTATCGATTCAAAAAGCCGAAAATACAGCTTTGAGTAATTGTGGTTTGTGGCCTTGTCTGATCCACGACTGCGCATCAATTCGCACAAAAGACTGTTTTGGTCTAAATGAGCCAAAAAACCATCAAACATCTCTTCCGCTTTGAGGCTTAACATTTCTGCAGGAAAGACGGCGCTCTTGTGGCGAGACGAAACATTCACATCATCCTGCTGATTGAAAGATAGTGTGCTCCTAGATTTTCCTTCGGAAAAGCTCTGCCTAGTTAACAGCTCTCTGTTCATTTTAACCTCATTTAGCGTTTACTTCCGAATTTGGTGAAATGTGCAAAGTAACGTTTACAGTCACCCTGCAAATGCACCATCTTCAGAACTCGATTATTAATTTGCACACCGTCTTCGGAAATGCGGCAAACATCAAGAAAGTCACCTTCTTGAATTAGAGGCAGTCTTTCGGCAGTTTTAATTTCAATACCCTTGCCATTGTTAAGCTTATTGAAGTATCCATCAATCAAAAACTGACGAAAACTATAATCTGCGCGCGGGCACGTCTCATAACCACGCTCCCCCAAAATTTGCACAGTCAATCCCTTACTTGGGCATTCATTTTTTATGAAATGCAACAACGCATTCATGTCGCAGTATCGGCCACGATTATCGTCCAGGAAATAGTCTCCAACAACAAAGTCATTAAATTTAAGTAAGGCTTCAAGGGTCCACTTAGACAAAAACGTACCAGATTCGTTCGGAACGCAAAGTTCTGCCCTCCCATTGGATATGTCTGGAAAACCATAAAGCAAAATATCCGCATCCAAGTGAACTATCTCACTTACTTCCCAAACACGCATAATGTACTCAAGAAAGAAAAACCTGCAAAAACAGAACTTTTCAAATTTATCCTTATTGCCTCCATTATTCTTAAAAACCTTTTCCAATGCATCAATTCGGCACTCAACGTGTTTTGAAATATCATCAATACTGACATGCTCAACTCCAATTTCGGCGGCCAACTCCACGGTATCAGCTGCACCAACAAGAAGTACGTTGCCTTTTCCAACCACATGAGACAGATTCCTTAGGGTAGTAGGCAAATAGAAGGTCAAACAGTTACACACAATCGCATAACGCGTCATTTCAAGTCCCCCGCCATGAGGATAGAGCCGCTTTCTTTTATATGTTGGTATAGTTTTATATCTTCGGACAAAACGCTTTGGAGCAATTCCTCTGAGTTTTTCGTAAGATCTGATTTCCCGCCGTACCTATAAGAAGCATTCCGTCTCTCATCCACATTAAGTTCGACACCAAGAAACTCACGAAGATATGGGTTAGCCAACGCAATATTATCTGTAGAACCGACAAAAGCGAAATTTTGTTTTATGTTTTCAATCGCATTGTCGAAGGTTGGAACCGCGTTTTCAGACAGCACCCGGCACTGATGATTGACAATAGCGTCTGGGTCACGGTCAACTAAAAATCGGACAAATTCATTTATGTCCATTGATGAAGCTTCCGCGTGCCATTTTTCATTTGGCTGACCAACGAAATAGTTATAACTAGACAGAACACGAGAGATTGGATCACGAACAAATGAGAAGCAAAATGGGCTTTCCCGACCCATCTTCCGGAATGCTTCTGCAACCCTTTTATATTGAAAGTGCCCAGCCAGGACTTTTGGGGAATTTCCTTCGAGCTCTGTAGCTATTCTATCAAAAAAACCCAATCCGTCGTTGATCTTAGGAATATACCCAATCCCTAATTGCGTGCGAATTTGCAGCTGCACAGATGTGCCTGCAGCCTTAAAAATGTGTATAAACACTATCGGAAAACTGGGATATTTATTCACTGCTCCAACGGACCAATCATTGTTCATTTTCGATCCCTTTCTTTTTAGTTGCGCCCCTGCGATCACACTGTAACTCGGTCCGTCGCTGCGACACTCGATTTGTCAAGTAAATCATAAGGACTTTGGGATTGTGTTTTGCCACTAATTTGTACCGACAGAGTATTAGTGTAAGTGAGTTCTGAGCCACACCTGTAGATACCGAATGCTTGCAATACGTTAAAGGCAACAATTTAGAAGTCTCTTCCACTCATCTCAATGGTCATCGGCTCAGGGCTGAGACGCATGGCCAGCTCTGAGAATGAGCTCCAGGTTGATCCAAGAAGCAAGGGGGAAGATCCCAAAAGCATCGCATCGGCCAGTGCATACTGCAGCTGTTCCGCTGATCGATCGTAAAGCTCACGCGGCAGGAACGCCAGGCTGTCATCGTAACAGGCCTGGAACACCTCATAGGTTTCGGCCTCATCTGCTGCCAGGAAAATCTTGTCTGCACGGCCTTCGGCGCGCAAGGCGTCCAAGCGCTTGATGAAATGCGAGAAGTGGCTGCGCTGACGCCATTTTTCTGTTTCCAGATGTCCCTCTTCGGTCCAATTGTCCGCGGACTCATAGGCCAGATGCTCATATCCGCGGCCACCGGTCATCCGGACATGGGCGCTGACATCATTTGGGCGCCTGACAGAGTCAGTCAGGGCGCGCACAGCCTCAACCGGCCTCAATCCATGCAGGAAGACGTTTTCACTGTTCCAATCCGAAACCTCTGATTTCAGCACATAGGCGGACCGGGCGTAGATATCGGCACTGCCTGAGAGATCGATTGGTGCGTCTTTTTCACCATTGTCTTCGACCTCCATATAGTTATAGACGCGGCCGCCATTTTTCGCGGCATCGTCAACGAAGGCTTTTTCTTCAACCGCGCCGTCATATTCGAACAGATCGGAAAAATGACCTTCGCAATGGTGGTCAGGCTCCCAAACGATGACAAGCTCCCGATCGCTTGCATCCGCAAGCGCGGCCCCTGACCCAATGGCACGTAGGCGATTGCCCAATCCATGCTGGCCATCGATGAACAATTTCGGACGCGGCACGGCGATCATTGGCGATGAGATCTCAGATGAGGGGTTCGCCTCACCAACAAAAACCGGGCTCGGTGCAGCCTCTGTCAGCGGTCCCGTCAGCTGACTTGCAACCTCACCTAAATTGGCCAGTGTCAAAGAAATGCGCTGACGCCTTTCTGCATTTTGCGACGCGCGCTCCACGTCGTTGATGCCGAAGTCCTCACATGGACTAATGTCATCCCAACTGGGCAAGAAAGGGGTTTGCTGCAAAGACGCCGATGCAAAATCGGGCCTGACCGCGCATTCAGCGCGCAGCACCGGGCAGAGATCCATTTCGTGGCAATAGACGATGATTTGTTCCAGATCTTTGGAAACATCATCCTCGTTGGCCCGTTCAAGAATATCATCTGACAGGTCGATGACCCAATAGCCCCTTTTGTCCGTCCGGCAGGCTTCGGGCCGATCGCTGAGCGACAGCTGCACCTCCAGATTTGTGATGTACTCTTTTGGCTGATCCAAAAGCTGCAGCAGATTTTCGCGGCTGACCTGCCGAATAGGGCCAGGCAGGTTCCACGAGGCCAGTTCAGCCAGTGCGTAATAATCCGCATCCTCTTGAATGTGATCCGCGACAAAGCTGGGCACCCAATCTTGCCGCACCCCGCGCAAGGCTGCGGGCTGGGACGCGCTATCGAGCTGCACCGGAACAGCAAAACACTCTGCCGTCCAGATCGGCATCACATTGGCGATGAACCGATTGCGGCGGATCTTGTAGAGCATGTCGCCGGTGAAAGATGTGAATGCCGTGGGCCCTGCCAGCCCGTTGACACGCGCCGCTGGCCGCGCACGTTCGTCATCAGAGTGGTCCAAATGGCGAATGCACCGGACATCAACATCTTTGCGCCGGGTGCCATTGAGCTCCAGGCGCCCATAAAGGTCATCATCATCCCAGCCGTAGGTCGTGATGTATTCATTAAACCCGCCGGCTTTGGCCAGATCTGTGCGGTGACAATAGAAGAACCCGTTAACGTGTTCCTGACCCTTCTCTGCGTTACGCCAGTTCCCCGCAACAAACTCACCTGATTTCAAGCGGTTGCGTCGAAAGAAGGAGCGAGACAACTCAATATCCGCATCAACTTTCAGAATCTTCGAATAACGTGAAAGACGGAAACCAATGTTGAAAGCATAGGTCAAAATCCAGCGTGGCTCGCCATCAATCCGCAGAACGCGTACGCGGGGGTCCTGAATGCCCGCCAGTTTCAACTCTTCAGAGACCGGCGTATCGGACGACCAGTCCACAATGACAATCTCGTTGATTTCTTTGCACGGCAACCACGTCCGAAGTGCTTTCAGCAGGTTGTCATTGCGGTTCATACAGCAGGTGACGAGGCTGATGCCGTCGGCGGCAGCGGGATCCAACGCGTCCAGCATGACGCCGTGGACAGGCTCAATGTCCTGCATTTTCGGCGGTTTGGCCGCGTCAGCTTCGGCCTCCACAGAACCCGCTGTTGAGGTTATTAGATCCAAGCTGACCGCCAGTTCCTCAAGTATCGTACGCCGATTGCTGGATACAGCGGGATCCGAGGCCTCCAGTTCCGCAAGAAGCTGATCGAACAGCTTTTGCAATGCAGGCTGATCACCGGCCGCATTCAGATGCAGCAAGGTGTCAAGTTGCGTCCAAAAACTCACTGAGTGCTGGCTCATCAGGCACTTTACCTTCTGGGGTCTCAGGCAACATGTGACCTAGATCTAGCCTGTTTCCCGGACAAAAACAGTTCTAAGTGCTTGGGGTGCGAGGTTGCCCGCGGTTTATTTCAGTCACGATATACATACTACCGCTAAAGCTGCAAACCGTGTTTTGCATCTGGGGAAAGAGATTGACGTTTACACAGCTTTAACGACGTTCTGCTGACACTGGGACACGTGGAAACTGGTTGCATTTCATCCACATGACAGGCAAGCCTTGAAGTGAACCATTGCTAATCAAACCGGATCCAATTTTGTTGCCAGAGGTATCCAATCCCTCTAGGGCTTGAAACAGACACTGATCGCCAATTGCCTCAGGGTTTCCAACAATAAACGATCAAAGAGATACATATTCCTTCCGCTATGGCACACTCTACCAAACTTCCGCCGCTCAAGGAGCAACGTATCGAGCCTGTTTCGATTTTGCTGTGGTGCGATTACAAATCCCCGGGCATTTCTGACCTTGTTGAACACCTGCAAGAGTTCCAAGATTTACTTGAAGCCAACAGTTTGAGCGGGTTAGCGAAGCGGATCGAAAGACAACCTGAGGCTGAGGTGATCATTCTGCATCGCGCCCCTGAGGACTGGATTTGCGATGCTTTGGTCGATGGTCTGACGCCCAGCGAAGCGCTTGAAGAATGGCGTGAAGAGACAGAGCAAATCCTGCAAATTCGCCAAAACAATCGCAACCGAATTGGGCTGCTGGACACCGCGACAGCACTGGCGCACCCTGAACAGCTGCTGAAACGTATCGGTGTGGAAAGTCAGAATGTTGACAGTGCACCAAAAGACAAAACGCACGCCGAGCCAAAAGGTGAGGACGCTCTGACCCCTCCCCCGCTTCTACGCCTTCTTGCTGCACATTGTTTGACCCAGGACGACCTGGCAAACCTGCTCGCAGGTGAACTGGAAGCAGCGGCGTTTTGGTCTGCGCCGACGTCCCAGCTGGCGGTTGAAATACTGGATGACCTGCATAAGCAACTCCAGTCTGAGCCAAACCAAAACACCAGAACAACGGAAGAGCCCAAGGCACCTTCGACACCAGATGTCGACCAAATTCAGCAGGCCAAAGTTGCGCGGTTTGATGCGCAGCTCACCCAACTTCAAACGCTGAATGCTCAAAAAGCAAAACGGATCGAAGATCTGCAAGGCGAAGTCCTCGTCCAATCGGCGCAGCTTGAGGTGAAAAGCAAAGAGCTGGAGCAGCAAACAAACAATTTCAGTCAGCAGCAAACCTATGTCGCTGATCTGGAACGTTTGGTGGACGATCACGAAGGGCAAATCGCTCTGCTGACGGAAAGCAAGGAAGCCCTTGCGCAGGACCTGAAAGAGCAGAAGCAATCCGCGTCAGACGCTGCAGAAGCTGCCAAAACAGAACATGAACGCCTCACCCGAACCGAAGCTCTGCTGCGGCGTCAGTTG
>Ga0189289_10074_pt1 | contig 134818 bp, 96 predicted proteins | sample UW106minimetaG_FD_130313 | JGI IMG/M metagenome (GOLD analysis project Ga0189289, IMG submission 130313) | Marine microbial communities from the Costa Rica Dome - UW106 mini metaG | ecosystem: Environmental > Aquatic > Marine > Oceanic > Photic zone | place: Costa Rica: the Eastern Pacific... | reverse complement strand
GAAAGAACAATGAAACAGCGACGCTTGCTCAATCTCGGGCGCGCCGCATAGGATCACAATCGATGAGCCAGGCCGTCCTCAACGCAGTCAGCTCAATCGGACCACTTCATTTGATAACGGACATGCGTACCCCTAACGAAAAAATTTGCGCGCAAAGGAGCGCTAAACCCCTGATTTTTAGAGCCCCAAAATAAAAAATAAGCGCACACCTACAGCGCCAGCACAAATCCTGTGCATACAGACCTTTTTAATGCTCCAAGCGCCCCCCCGCTGGGCGGGAGTCCGCCCATTTAGGCAAATGCATTGCTCAAAAGGCCGCTCATAATCTACGCTTCTTGCAACGAATTTTTTTGGAGATTGCAAATGCCTATCACCGTGCATGACGACAAAAAAACACAGGAATTAGGAGAATACGAGGTGGGTGCGGCGAATTCGCAATGCGATTTCCCCGGAATTGCACAGTGTTTTGCAATTGTTGGCCAATCCGAGGGTAAACTTGTCTGCGCTCATGTCAGCCCTGGAACAACCCGCGATCAGATGACACAAATCTTTAATGGCCTGACCGCGAAGGGTGGCGGCTCTGTCACAAGTTGGTATGTGGTCGGGCCCTGCAATGAGCATTTCAAAGGCAACCGTACCATTTGGAAATCTCGCAAAGACATCCGTGAGACATTTAACGAAGCATACAGTAAGGATACCCAGGTTTTCTTGCTGGATGCTTCGAACGAACGCGCGGAAAAGTTTTATGATGAGGTTAGCGGACTCAACGTCACAAACCGCGCCATTGGTATTCGTGCCACCAAAATGGGAATTGGAGTGAATTTCATGTATCGCGCGGAGCAAGGGCGCAACCGGTACGGTCCATGGAAACAGCTGCGTATCGCTAAATTCACAAAGCTTTAGGGCGTTAAACCTCTAGGTCGCTGCGCCGGGGGATTTGCCCGGCGCCGTCCGCCCAAGCATCTCGGGCCATCTCAAACCGCCGCCGGTCTGCCCCGTAAACTGCGTTCACATGCTTGCGCAGTTCAGGCACCATGACATCGCCCTTGGACACAGGGTTGCTCAAAACGGTGAAGGCGTGGGCTTCGCCGCGGATATCGGCCGCGTTCAGGCCGAGGGCGTCAGCGCGCAGAAACCGATTGTCATCATCATGCACCCGGATGGGTTGGTCGTGATCATTCCCGTGCTCTAAACGCCAGAGTAGGTTCGTAACAAATGTGCAGCCGCATTTGGGGATGACCAGATGGAGCCGGGGCGCCTGTACGGGTGGTAAAAGACGATTGGTTTCCAAAAGAGATATCTTGAAACGCGCTCGAAACTGACGGCGCAGGAGATGTCTGCGCATTTCTACCCTGACGAGCGTGCCCGATCTTTGCAAACCGCTGCCACGCCGGTTTGGCCTAAGTTGGCTCAGGGGGGCGGTGGGTTGACTCAGGGGGTGGCTCAGGCCGGGCTGTCGACGTCTTTTTCAGTGCCGTTATCTGTCTCGGCCTTGGTGCTTGTGTCGGTATCTGGGCCAAGATGTCGGGCGCCGCGGGCCTTGGCCAGTGCAATCTGGCGCTGGCGTTCGCGGAAGCGGGCCTTATCGGCGTCGCTGGTCTCGGCATAGCATTGGTGGCATGACACGCCTTCCTCGTAGGTGTTGCGCGTCAGATCATCGGGATGCAGCGGGCGGCGGCAGGCCCGGCACAGGCTATGAACGCCCTCGCGCAGCCCATGCTCGACCGAGACACGCTCGTCAAACACGAAGCACGAACCGGACCACTTGCTGTCATCTTCGGGCATTTCCTCGAGATATTTCAGAATGCCACCCTGCAGGTGATAGACGTCCTTTACCCCTTGGGACAAAAGATAATTGGTAGATTTCTCGCAGCGGATCCCGCCGGTGCAGAACATGGCAATGCGCTTGCCCTCAAAGCGGGCGGCGTTGTCCTGCCACCATTGCGGGAACTCGCGGAAACTGTCGGTCTCTGGGTCGATTGCGCCCTCGAAGGTGCCGATCCCGGTTTCATAGCGGTTGCGGGTGTCGATCACGGCCACGTCGGGCGCAGAGATAAGCGCATTCCATTCCGTGGCCGGCACATAGGTGCCAACCGAGCCCGTGGGATCAACATCGGGCTGGCCCATGGTGACGATCTCGGATTTCAGGCGCACCTTGAGTTTCCAGAACGGGCGCTCGGCTGCGGTGCTTTCCTTGTGCTCCAGTTCCGCGCAGCCCGGCAGGGTGCGCAGGTAGGCCAGCGCCGCATCAATGCCTGCGCGCGTGCCCGCGATGGTGCCGTTCAGGCCCTCCCGCGCAAACAGCAAGGTGCCGGTGATGGCATGCTGCTGCAGCACGGCGCGCGCCTCGCGGACGCGGGCGGCAGGATCTTCGAACGGGGTAAACCGGTAGAGGGCGGCGATGGTATACATGGTGTCCGCATACGGCAGGCCCTGCCATGCTGGCAAGATGGCACACAGCGACAGGCTGGACATTGACGCCGCACCCCGTGCAATTGTCTAGTCGCGCCAGCCCCAAAAAGGAGGGATAGATATGTCTGCAGGTTTGATCGTGATCGACGTACAACTGGATTTCTGCCCCGGAGGCGCATTGGCCGTTGCGGATGGTGACAGCGTGGTTGCCCCGATCAATGCCATGATGGGGGCGTTTGATACGGTTGTGCTGACACAGGACTGGCATCCCGACGGGCACAGCTCCTTTGCCAGCCAGCACGCCGGAAAGGCCCCGCTTGAGATGATCGAGATGCCCTATGGGCCCCAGGTGCTGTGGCCCGATCACTGTGTGCAGGGCAGCGCGGGCGCCGAATTTCACCCCGCCCTCGCCACAGACCCGGCGCATCTGGTGGTGCGCAAGGGGTTTCGGCCGCAGATCGACAGCTACTCTGCCTTCTTTGAGAACGATCAGACGACGCCAACGGGCCTTGAGGGCTATCTGCGGACCCGCGGTGTAGAAACGCTTGTGCTGGTGGGGCTTGCCACGGATTTCTGCGTCAATTTTTCCGCGCTCGACGCGGCACGGCTCGGCTTTGATGTCTCTGTCGATCTGGCGGCCTGTCGCGGCATCGATCTCGACGGATCGATGGAAGCCGCAAAAACCGGGATGGTGCAGGCCGGCGTCAAACTGCTCAACAGGTGAAAGCCGGCGCACCGCAGGCGGCACGCACTGCCTGCCGGACAAATGGTCCGCCCTGCCAAAGCCCCCTTTTTCTGGATAGCTCCTATCGGTTACCCTGCGCACGAATAGGCCGGGATGCCCGGCCAGACCGCTTGAAATGAGGGATGCCAGATGGTCGATATCGCCACTCGGGTCTGGAACCACCGCTGGAAAATCGATCCGATTGTTCGGTCGCTGATCGACACCGATTTCTACAAACTTCTGATGTGTCAGTCGGTGTTTCGCAACCGGCCCAATGCACGCGTCACCTTCAGTTTGATCAACCGCGCCTCTCATGTGCCTCTGGCCAAGCTGGTCGATGAGGGCGAATTGCGTGAACAGCTTGATCACATCCGCTCGCTGTCGCTTTCGCGCGGGGAAAGCACATGGCTGCGCGGCAACACCTTTTATGGCAAGCGTCAGATGTTTCGCGCGGATTTCATGGAGTGGTTCGAAGGGATGCGCCTGCCCCCGTATAACCTCGAGCGCCGCGGCGATCAGTATGAGCTGACCTTCGAAGGCCTGTGGCACGAGGTGATGCTGTGGGAAATCCCAGCGCTTGCCGTTCTCATGGAACTGCGCGCCCGCGCTGTTACCGATGGCATGGGCAAGTTCGAGCTGCAGGTTCTGTATGCTCGCGCCATGACCAAGCTTTGGGAAAAGGTGAATGCCCTGCGCGATCTGCCCGATCTGCGGCTGGCCGATTTTGGCACCCGCAGGCGACATTCGTTCCTGTGGCAGGATTGGTGCGTACAGGCGATGATGGAAGGGCTGGGTGAGAAATTCACCGGCACGTCGAACTGCCTGATCGCCCAGCGCCGCGACATCGAAGCGATTGGCACCAATGCCCATGAATTGCCGATGGTTTATTCCGCCCTCGCCGAAACCGATGCGCAGCTTGCCAATGCCCCCTATGAGGTGCTCGCGGATTGGCAGGAAGAGCATGATGGCAACCTGCGGATCATCCTGCCCGACACCTATGGCACGGCAGGCTTTCTGGAACGCGCGCCGGATTGGCTGACCAGTTGGACGGGCATTCGCATCGACAGCGGCGATCCCGCAGACGGGGCCGAAACCGCAATCCGGTGGTGGCAAGCCCATGGCGAAGACCCGCGTGAAAAGCTGGTGATCTTCTCAGACGGGCTGGATGTGGCCACGATCAAAACCCTGTCGGAACAATTCCGTGGGCGGGTGCGCGTGAGCTTCGGCTGGGGCACGTTGCTGACCAACGATTTTCGTGGGCTCGTGCCAAACGATGCGCTGGCGCCGTTCTCCATGGTGTGCAAGGCCGTTGCTGCCAATGGCCGGCCAACGGTCAAATTGTCAGACAACCCCAACAAGGCGATGGGCCCAAAGGACGAAGTTGAACGGTACCGGCGCGTGTTCAGTGTGGGCGCCCAAACCCCGATGGAGGTGCTCGTTTAGAGGTTTTCCTCGACGCGAAACCCCTCAGGGATGCGGTCAATGCCCTGCATGACAAGATCGGCCATCACTTGGGCCACCTCAGTCACCACGCCAAAGCCGATCTTGAAACCGCCATTTGCAATGTAATGGCCCGGCCGGCCCGGCCAGGCCCCCAGCATCGGTGCCCGGCTGCGGGCACGCGGTCGCAAACCGGCCCAGCGCTGGATTACAGGGGCTGTCTTAAGCACGGGAACAGCGGCACGCGCCTGATCGAGCACGCCGTCCAACAGGGCATCGGTAGCCGCGGCGTCTGCAAACTCCCGCTCCGTGGTGGAGCCAACCGCAACCGTGCCATCCCCATGCGGGATGATATGCAGGCCGTCCACGAAAAGCTGGGGGGCGCTGGCGCGATCCATCTGTAGCAGCGCCGCCTGCCCCTTGATCCCCTGCCCCACCGTTCGGCCAAAATGGGCGCTCAGATCATCGAGGCCCGCAGCCCCGGTGGCCCAGATCACAGGCGTTGCATCTGCCTGTGATCCCGCAGCATCAGCGGGTGTTTGCACAACCTTGCCGTCCCGCGCCACAATCGCAGCCGCAAGGGCCAGACAGGCAGCTTTGGGCGAGATACGGGCGCTCAAAGTGTCAAATACAACGAGGCCCGTGGCACTGGGCGGGGCCCATTCTCCGAAACGGGCGGCCTCGACCACACGCCAGTCAAAGCGGCCCTGCCACAGCCCCTGCGCCTGTTCCTGACGTGTCTGCGCCAGCGCAACCGCCCGCGCATCGGCCAGAGGCTGCAAACGCCCTGTGCGGGCATAGCCGGGATCGATGCCAGACACCGACCGCACCTCCTGCCAGAAGGCATCTGCACCACTGAGCGCAGCAAACTGAAACGCTTTCTTGGGGTTCCAGTTCTCCGGCACATGGGGGGCCAGCGCCCCGACAATACCGCCGGATGCCCCCGCGCCCGGCCCGCCCGGATCAATCACGCACACGCGCTGGCCGCGCCGGGTCAATTCCCAGGCACAGGCCAGACCGAAGGCCCCGGCACCCCGCACTGTCACGTCCCAGCTTGTCATCGTCTGCGCGCTGCTCCATCGTCCACGTCGCACCCGGACCAGCCCGGGGCTTTACCCGGAGGGCATAGTGCAGGACGCGCGCACACACCAGCACGCCAAGGTGCAGTGGTCGGACGGTGTTCCGGTATCGGCACGTTTTGACGACCCCTATTATTCCCTGCAGGACGGTCTCGCCGAAACACATCATGTCTTTGTTGCGGGCAACCGTCTGACAGACCGAATCTGTGACGGCTTTCACATCGCCGAGTTGGGCGTGGGCACTGGATTAAACCTTCTAGTGGCCTTTGCGCTGGCCGAACAGAAGAATACCGAGCTGCGCTATACGGGGTTTGAAGCCTACCCCATGGCGCGCGATGACATGGCGCAAGCCCTCAGCCCGTTTCGCGACACGCTTGGGGCGGCGCTTGTCGACACCTTCCTTGAGGCCTGGTCTGAAAGCGGCGGTGAGATCGCCTTGCCGGCGGGAACGGCGCAAATCCTCGTAGGCGACGCCCGCCAGCGCCTGCCCGAATGGCCGGGCCGGGCAGATGCGTGGTTTCTCGACGGGTTTTCCCCCGCCAAAAACCCGGAGCTTTGGGAGCCCGCGCTGTTGCACGAGGTGGGCCGCCATACTGCGCCAAATGGCACTTTTGCCACCTACACCGCCGCGGGGGCCGTACGCCGCGCCCTTGATGCGGCCGGCTTTGCGGTGACCCGTGTTCCGGGCTTTGGCCGCAAGCGCCACATGAGCATCGGTGTGCTGAGGCCTGCATGACAGAGCAGAATATCCGCCTCGGCATTGTTTTGATGCTGCTCACGAACTTCGTCTTTGCTCTGCAGGACGGGATTTCGCGGCATTTGGCCGGCGAATACAACGTCTTGATGGTCGTGATGGTGCGCTACTGGTTTTTCGCGGCGTTTGTCCTCACGATTTCGGCCCGCAAGGCCGGGGGATTGCGCGCAGTTGCACGCACCCGGCACCCTTTCCTGCAGCCGTTCCGTGGCGTGCTGCTGGTCGGGGAGATCTGTGTCATGGTGACGGCTTTCGTGCTGTTGGGGCTGGTCGAAAGCCTCGCAGTATTTGCCGCATACCCGTTGCTAGTGGCCGCATTTTCCGGCGTGGTTCTGTCCGAACATGTGGGCTGGCGCCGCTGGGTAGCCATTGCCGTTGGGTTCATCGGCATCTTGATCATTCTGAAGCCGGGGGTCGGGGTGTTTTCCCCCTACGCGGTGGTGCCGCTGCTCTCGGCCACGATGTTTGCCCTCTATTCCCTTCTGACCCGCTATGTCAGCCGCGAGGACAGCGCGGCCACATCCTTTTTCTGGACGGGCATCTCTGGCGCGGTGGCGATCACCTGCGTTGGGATCTGGTCATGGGAGGGCATGGCGGCGCGGGATTGGCTTTGGATGGCCGGGCTGTGCGTCTCTGGGGCGCTGGGGCACTGGCTGCTGATCCGGGTGTATGAGGTGGCAGAGGCCAGCGCGGTGCAGCCCTTTGCCTATTTCCATCTGGTGTTTGGCGCTGCTGTTGGTGTTCTGGCCTTTGGAGAAAGCATCGAGGCGACTGTTGTGATCGGCGCGGCGATCGTCGTGGCCGCGGGCCTTTTTACTCTGTGGCGCGAGCGCCAGCGAAAGCAGCAGAGCGACCTTGCAGAAACGCGCTGAACGCAAGAGGCGCGGAACTCAACCGGCCTTGGCGGGCGGCATAAACCGGCATGCTCTCAGTGACCCGCATGATATAATTCCGGGTCTCTCGGAACGGGATGTTCTCGATCCAGGCGATCACATCCACAGAGGGGTTGCGCGGATCGCCAAACCGACTGATCCAGCGGTCGGCGCGGCTGGGCCCGGCATTATAGGCCGCCGCAATCAGCACCGGCGATCCGTTATACCGTTCTACAAGCTCGGCCAGATAGGCCGCGCCAAGCTCCAGATTATAGGCCGGGTCCGAGAGCAAGGCGTCGGGATCGTAGGGCCGTCCGAGGCCCGCGGCCATTTCCCGCGCGGTGCCGGGCATCAATTGCATCAGTCCGCGCGCGCCAACGGGGCTGACAACGGCCGGGTCAAACTCGGATTCGCGCCGGGCTATCGCCAGCGCCAGTTCCGAGGGCACGGGAAGGGGGCCATCCGCAATCGGCGACAGCGGATAGTAGGCATCTGGCAAAACATGCCCATCACTGGCAGCACGCTTGGCAATGCGCAGAGCGAGATGCGGATCCTGCAAGGTCAGCGCGAGCTCTGCCAGTATGCCAGCCTCGGCACGGCTTTTCTGTTCGGTGAGATGGGTCAGGAACCGCTCTGACAGAAACATCTCGCCCGCCTCATAGAGCACCAAGCCTGTCGCAAGCACGGTCGAGCCAGCGAAAGAGGCTTGCTCCAGCGGGCCAAACCGCTCGCCACCGGCCATGGCGGGATCAAGCGGCGCGCCCAGCGCCTCGGCCGCGAGCAACCCGTAAAACGAGGTCTGGTAGCGTGCGCCCTCTTGCCAGGCCAAGCGGGCATTGGCCGCGTCACCCGCCGCCATGTAAGCGCGCCCCAACCAATAGCCCGCACGGCCCAGGCTGATCGGCGTATCCACGGCCGCCCCAAACCGCTTGAAATGCTCAACAGCATCCCCGGGCCGATCAAGGCGCAACGCCAGGTACCCGGACAGCCACTCAAGATCGGCATAGTTGCGCCCAGTGGTCAGGCCGTGGCGCGCGGCCACGGAATAGGCCCGAGATAGGGCCCCATCGCGCATCAGGTCACGGGCATAGAATCTGCGCCGTTCGGCCCAAAGCTCGGGCCGGCCCAGCGTTTCGGCAGAGCCAGAGCGTTCTTCTAACAGCGCCAGAGCAGCGTCGGCCCGCCCCTTGGAGACGCGCCAGCGAAACCGCTCATAGGCAAGGCCCGGATCATCGCTCAGGGCCGCCGGCACGGCGCGGATCAGGGTATCGACCCCATCCCGCTCGGCCCGCAGGGCAAGCCTAGCTTCCGCAAGGGCCTGCCAGGCCGGGGGCACAAGGGCGAACATCGCCCGTGCTTCCTTTTCCTGTCCTTGCCAGAGCATCGCATCCAGCCGCGCCGTGTGGTGGGGCGCCAAGATATCTGGAAACCGCTCCAACAGCGATTCCCGGTCGACCCGACCAAGGGCTTTGGAGCGCCATGTGTCGACGATCAGTGCCTCTGCTGTGTCTTGCTCGGATTGGGCAAGATGCGCCTCGATCAGACGGACAGCCCCTGCCCCGGTCTGGGCCTCTGCGCCATCGAAAAAGGTAAACACGTCTTGAGGGGACGCACCCGGTGGGATGGCAGCCTCGCCCTGGCGGCGCATGTAGGGCAGGCCCGGCCAATCGCCGTTGCGGCCTAAAAACGCGACATAGTCCCCAAAGGCCGCATTGCTGTCGGCTCGGCGCAATCGGTGCCATTCCACCAAATCCTGCATGAGCGCCGCACCGCTTGGCCCTGCCTGCCCGGCAAGGCGACGGGCCTCGGCCCAATCGCGTGCCGCCACGGCCTCGAGAGCGGCGTTGACAGCTGCCGGCCCCGATTGGGCCAGCCCAGCGCTAGGAACAAGGCCGAGCAATGGCAGGGCAACCGCCAGCAGCGCCCCGGCCCGTGTCAGGCCCTGCCGCGCCCCCTGGCGTCGCTTCAGACATTTTTTACCAGCATTAGGTCGCATGTCCTGAAGATGCGGTGCCCGGGCCCGCACGGCAAGACACATCACCGGCATTTACAGAGTTGTCGGCAAAGGCGCGCCGCCCCTTCCATCTTTCATCAGTTGGGTCTAGGTTCCGCGCGATTTCCAACGCCACAGCAAACTCGGAGGTGCAGCGTCATGTTCAAAGGGTCCATTCCAGCCCTGGTGACACCGTTCAAACACGGCGCACTGGATCTCGAAACGCTCGGATCCTTGGTCGAGTGGCATATTTCCGAGGGGTCGGCCGGGCTTGTGCCGGTTGGCACCACCGGCGAAAGCCCCACCCTGACCCATGCCGAGCACGAAACCGTGGTGGAGCAGACGGTGAAAGCCGCCGCCGGGCGCATCCCGGTGATTGCTGGCGCAGGCAGCAACAACACGGTTGAGTCCGTGCGCTTTCTGCAACACGCCGAAAAAGTCGGCGCTGCCGCCGGGCTGGTCGTGACACCCTACTACAACAAGCCGACGCAGGCCGGGCTGATCGCCCATTTCACCGCCCTGCACGAATGCTGCGATCTGCCGGTCATCATCTACAACATTCCCGGCCGTTCGGTTGTGGACATGACACCGGACACGATGGGCGCGCTCGCAAAGCTGCCGCGGATCATCGGGGTGAAGGACGCCACCGGCGATATCACGCGGGTGTCCAAGCAGCGCATCACCTGTGGGCCTGATTTCTGTCAGCTTTCGGGCGAGGATGCCTCTGCCCTTGGCTTCAATGCCCATGGCGGCGTGGGCTGCATCTCGGTTACGGCCAATGTGGCGCCACGCCTATGCGCAGAATTCCAGGCCGCGACGCTTGCGGGCGACTATGCCAAGGCGCTGGCTTACCAGGACCGGCTGATGCCCCTGCACGAGGCCATTTTCCTCGAACCTGGCCTTGCGGGCGCGAAATATGGGCTGTCCCTTTTGGGCAAGTGCTCGGAAGAGGTGCGTTCGCCGCTGGTCGGCCTGAGCGATCCGGTCAAGGATGCGATGCAGGCAGCCATGCGCCACGCCGGGATCCTCAACTGATGAAGGCACCGCGCCCCGGAGAAGTGGTTCTGCCCTTCGACCCGGGCGCGCGCCACGACGCATCCGTGGCCTTTCTTGGCCGCATTCGCACGCCCTGGGGGCCAGATGATTGCCCCAAAAGCATCACCCGCGCGCGGGAGCAGGGTGCCGAGGCCTGGATCGAGCTGGACCCGGCCTACCAGCCATTGCTGACAGGGCTGGCCCCGGGTCGGTGGATCATGCTGCTCTATTGGATGGATCGGGCCCGCCGGGATATCGGCGTGCAGCGCCCGGGCCATGTGGACGGCCCGCGCGGCGCGTTTGCCATCCGCACACCGGCCCGTCCCAATCCGGTGTCGATGGCCTGTGTGCAGATCACATCGCTCTCGGATCATCGTATCGGCATCGATGCCGCCGATTGTTTCGACAACACTCCGGTGATCGATATCAAGCCCTGGCAACCCACGATTGATGCCCCTCCGGGCCGGATCGTCGACTAGGCCCTTCCCACCGGGCGCGGGCGGGCCTATATGCGGGTGCCATGGCCAAACCCAAGTCTGATCCGAATTACAAGGTGATCGCCGAGAATCGGCGTGCCCGCTACGATTACGCCATCGAGGATGATCTCGAGGTGGGAATCATCCTGTCCGGCTCTGAAGTCAAATCGCTGCGCGAAAACCCCTCGAACATCGCCGAAAGCTATGCCGAGGTGAAGGATGGCGAGCTTTGGTTGGTCAACAGCTATATCGCGCCCTACAACCGCGCCATGTTCCCCCATGAGGAACGGCGCAGGCGCAAACTGCTGGCCAATAAGCGCGAGCTGGCGCGCATGTGGGCGGATACCCAGCGCAAAGGGATGACACTGGTGCCCCTCGTGCTCTACTTCAACCACAAGGGCATCGCGAAGATGAAGATTGGCATCGCCAAGGGCAAGAAGGTGGCAGACAAGCGCGCCTCGGACGCCAAACGGGACTGGGCACGCCAAAAACAGCGCCTGCTCAAGAACGGATAGACCGATCTGGCCACTGGGATGGATAGTGAACTGATCCTTGGCAGAGCTTGCCAGTTTGCGATGCAAGCCCTACCAAGATTGAAGACGCTGCGGGGATAAGATTATGCGAGACGACCCGAAAACTCTGGTTTCAACGGAATGGCTGGCCAGCCATCTCAACGACCCTGATCTGCGCATTCTGGACGGATCGTGGTACCTGCCCGCGATGGGACGGGATGCTAAGGCGGAATATGACGCGGCCCACATCCCTGGCGCGCGCTTTTTTGATATCGACGACATCTCTGACCAGCGATCCGAGTTGCCCCATACCGCCCCCCCGGTTGAAAAGTTCATCTCGCGCATGCGGGCCATGGGCGTGGGCGACGGCCATCAAGTGGTGGTCTATGATGGCATGGGGCTGTTCTCTGCCGCGCGGGTCTGGTGGCTGTTTCGCCTGATGGGCAAAACCGATGTGGCGGTTCTGGATGGTGGCTTGCCCAAATGGGTGGCAGAGGGACGCGCTTTGCAAGACATGCCCCCGATCATGCGCGACAGGCACATGACGGTGCAGCGCCAAGCATCCCTGATCAAGGATGTGACCCAAGTCGCCAGCGCCTCTAAGCTGGGGGATTGGCAAATCCTCGACGCCCGCGCCGGAGAACGATTCCGCGGCGAGGTGGAAGAACCGCGCGAAGGACTGGCCGCCGGCCATATCCCGAATTCGCTCAATCTGCCTTTCACGACGTTGCTCAATGGCGACGGCACGATGAAACAGGATGACGCCCTGCGCGCAGCCTTCGAAGAAGCCGGTATCGACTTGCGCAAGCCTGTGATCACCACGTGCGGTTCCGGCGTGACAGCCGCGGTACTTTCGCTTGGGCTGGAGCGTCTCGGACATCGGTCCCATGCGCTCTATGATGGCAGCTGGACAGAATGGGGATCCTTTCCGGATCTGCCGGTTGCCACAGGATGACAGCCCCTTTGCTGGAACGGCTTGAACCGCAGGAAGCGGACAAAATTCTGCGCCTTATGGCGCAGTTCGCCAATGATCCCCGGCCCAACAAGGTTGACTTGGGCGTTGGCGTCTACCGAACGCCAGAAGGCACCACGCCGGTTATGCAGGCGGTCACGGAGGCCGAGGCCCGTCTGCTCGCCCGCCAGACCACCAAGGGATATGTGGCGCTCGAAGGGGATCCTGCCTTTCATGCGGCACTGGCCGAACTGGTGCTGGGGCAGCACAGGCCGCAGGATCGGATTGCCGCGCTGGCAACGCCCGGGGGCACGGGGGCCGTGCGTCACGGCTTCGAACTGGCCCGACGCGCCAATCCCGATGTCACGGTGTGGATGCCCGACCCCACCTGGCCCAATCACCCAGCCATCACCGCTGCAATGGCGGTTCCGGCACGCACCTATCGCTATTACGACGCCAGCACCGGCGGCCTCGACCGCGCGGGCATGCTGGCCGATCTGTCTGCCGTGCCGCCCGGGGATATCGTGTTGTTGCATGGATGCTGCCACAATCCGACTGGCGCAGACCTCAGCGCGCAGGATTGGGCCGAGATCGCTGCCCTGTGCATCAAAACGGGCGCTGTGCCCATGATCGATCTGGCCTATCTGGGCTTCGGCGAGGGCCCGCAGGCAGACGTGGCGGGCATCCGGATCCTGATGGACTCCGTGCCGGAAATGTTAGTCGCAGTCTCGGGCTCCAAAAGCTTTGGCCTCTACCGCGAGCGGGTCGGTCTGCTTTTGGCGCTGTGCCCCTCTGCAGGCCTGCGCGACGTTGTTGCCGCGAATATGTCTTGGCTCAACCGTCTGGCCTATGCCTTTCCGCCCGATCATGGGGCCCGAATCGTCACAGAGGTGCTGACAGACCCTGCGCTGCGCCAGATCTGGGCAGACGAACTGGACACAATGCGCCTGCGAATCGACGCCATCCGGCAGGAACTCGCCGTCGCTCTGCACCAACAGACGGGCACCCACAGGTTCGATTTTCTTGCCAGCCAGAAGGGCATGTTCAGCCTGATCGGCGCAATGCCAGAGCAAGTCACGCGGCTGCGCGATGCCCATGCGCTCTATGTGGTGGGGGACGGGCGGATCAACCTCGCCGGACTGACTCAAAGCCATATTCCACAGGTGGCAAAGGTGCTTGCTGCTGAGCTGGTTTGACCACGAACACGCATCAATCGCCCGCATTTTGCCCAAACACCTTCATTTGGCGAACAGGTAACCTTGTTTCCTGAACAATCGGCCCTCCAGACGCCTTCTATCCAGATAATGTCCGGTCCTCGCCCCAAACACGCCAGATTTCATCGGCAAAAAGATGCCGAACCGACGTGTTTTGTAAGCAGAGGCAGTAGATATGGACCGATTGACCGAGATGGAAGCCTTTGCCACTGTCGTAGATCAAGGCGGGTTCACCGATGCCGCCCGTAAGATGGGCATATCCAAATCTGCTGTTTCCAAGCATGTATCCTCTTTGGAAGCGCGTCTTGGTGCCCGCTTGCTGAACCGCACAACGCGGCGCGTTTCGCCCACAGAAATCGGTCTGGCTTATTATGATCGTGCCCGCCGTGTTCTAACCGATGCCGGCGAGGCCGATGCGCTTGTCACCTCGATGCAATCCGCACCTTCCGGCCTGCTGCGCATTTCTGTGGCCACGGATTTCGGCGTGAATCACCTGTCTCCGATACTGGGTGATTTTCTGTCACAACACGAGGACATCACCGTCGATATGGTGCTGAACAACCGCCACGTCGAACTGATCTCTGAAGGCTTCGACATGGCCATCCGCGTGGGTGAAATGGAAGATAGCTCGCTTCGGGCGCGCAAATTCTCCGAAACCTGCCGTCGCATGATCGCTTCGCCCGAGTATTTCGATCGCTATGGCCGGCCCGTCCGTATCGATGATTTGAATGAGCACAAGTTGCTGCACTATTCCAACAATTCAGCTGGCAACGTGTGGAGGATCACTGCGCCTTCAGGCGAAAAGCGCCAAGTGCGGACCGCCGGGTGGCTGACCGTGAATGATGGGCAATCGCTTCTCAATGCAGCCGTGTCAGGGCTGGGCATCGCTTATCTGCCAAATTATCTGTACGCAGACGCCCTGAAGGCCGGGCTTGTCCAGGAAGCCATCCCGGATCTGCCAAAGGAAATGCTGGGCATCTACGCGGTGTACCCGCCGGGTCGATTCACGCAACCCAAAGTGCGTGCCTTTATCGATTTCCTGGTGACAAGCTTCGCAGGTCGCACGCCGGACAGTTGGTGACGGCCTCACGGCCAGAGGCACGTAGTCGCTCAGCCCAGCACAGGCTGATCACTCCATCGATGTGACAATCACCTCAACCCGACGATTGGCCGTGCGGCCCTCTTCTGTCTGGTTTGTGGTCAGGGGCACCAGATAGCCGACACCCTCTGCCACCACCTGATTACGCGCAACGCCAAGCGTCTCTACAAGGTAGGTGCGCACAGCATTCGCCCGCGCCTTCGACAGCCGAATGTTGTTGTCCAACGTGCCTTCGGCATCCGTGTGCCCCACCAGCACAACCTGCCGTTCAGTGCCCGCATTCAGGTACTCAGCCAAAGAATTCAGGCTGGCAAACTCTGCATCCTCAAGCCGGGACGAGCCAGTCTGGAAGGAAAGATCTTCCAATACTGCCCGGCCTTCCGCAGCAAGCAAATCCGGAAGCGCTTGTGGCACAACCGTGCCAGCCAGCTTTTCAGGATCGACAAGCTCCGCGATTGCGGGCGGTGATTTCGTGGCCGTTACGATCGTATTCTGCACCGGCAGCGCGTCCTCGCCCACTTGCGTGACATGCACAAAGCCATGGGCATCGGTGCGACTGACCACCACAGTGATGTATTCGGGGCGCGTATCCGTAGCGCGCTGCGCAGCGACAAAACGATAATCGCCCAGATCCACATGCATGTCCGGCTCGGGCAGCAGGTCCAGCGCATATCGGAAATCGAAGCCGCCACAATCGTTGGCAGCGCATTCAAAGATGATCTCATAGCCAGCTTCGGACAACTGATCCCGCAGCGGGGCCAAAATCTGCAGCGTGGTCTGGCCGCCAAGAGCCATTTGCCAAGCCTGCTGCTGTATCGCCCCTTCTGCCCAGACAGATTGCATCTGCCCGTTTTCATATCCGGTTATCGGCACACGCTGGCTGCCAAACGTCTCTGATGCGGAGGCCGTCTGGATCGCTGTCGATGGGAACTCCAAAGCCGCCGCTGCCACGGGTCCAGCCGCCGCGCAGGCAGCCAAAACAGTCAGGAGGCGGAAAGTGTGTTTCATCGATTTAGACCGTGATACTCCGCATTAGGTTCCATTGCCGTGGCCGACGCCAATCGGTTCGTCATGTTAAAGAACCCGGCGACAGAACCAATATCCCAAATATCGCGATCCGAGAAGCCTTCTGCCCGAAGCTCGGCACGGTCCTGCTCAACGATCTCGGCGCTGCTGCGGGTCATCTTCTCTGCAAAAGCCAGCATCGCACGTTGGCGCGACGGCAGATCAGCAGTGCGCCAGTTCATGACCAAGCGCTCCCCCAGCATCGGATCCCCTGACAGCGCCCGCACGGCCTGGCCGTGCGCCACAAGGCAGTAAAAGCACTTGTTGCAGGACGACACGACTACGGCAATCATCTCCCGCTCCAGTTTTGACAGTCCGCTCTCACCGAGCATCAAGTCATTGTAGAGCGCGCTGAACGCATCCAGCTTTGTTTTGTCGAAGGCATAGGCGCGCAGCACATTCGGCACAAAGCCAAGCTTTTCCACGCAAATGTCGAAATAGCGCTGCGTGTCGTCTGGAAGTGGATCCAGCGCAGTAAGATCCAGCGCCGTAGGGAGCGAAGAGGTGTCAGTCATGTTCCTGCCGGGCTCATCAGGCGCATCTTTCTGCGCGCGTTACTGCTTCTGCCAATACGCGTAGTTTCCCACGACGGACATGTTGAGGGAAGTATAAAGCGCATTGGCGGGCATGTTGCCTTGCGTCACTGCAAGCGCCAACGTGTCGGCCCCTTGATCTAGTGCCCATTTGGCGGCCACCCCCATCATATGGCGTGCCAATCCGGCGCGGCGGCGCTCTTGGCTCACCTCGAGGGCATGAATCATTACAATTTTGTCATGTTTTGACAGAAATGCAGCCGCTCCCGGCCTGTCATTGATGCGCCCCATGAGCACGGTCTTTGGCCCCTTAGCCCGCTCCATGACGGCCCGGCGGGCCGGGCCGATCCCACCGGCCTGCCAGATTTCGCAGACAATCTCGAGCGGGGGCCATTCCGTGACAAAGCAGGTCACGGGCGGCGGTGTCTGCGCAAGTGCGGCCGCAGGCGCGGCGTAGAGGCAAGTTGGATCAATGCAGCTATAGCCTGCCGCGCGCAGGCGGTCGGTGAGGCGGGGCTGGGCATTGCGCACCATGGCAAGCGCGGGCTGGCCCAGGCTGGCTTGCGCGTCTTCCATGATTTGCAGGTCAGCGTCCTCATCCGGCGTCGAGGCGCACGAAACCCGCTTGCCGCCGCCAGCCCCCGCGCGCACCAACCAAGGGCCAACCGTCTCCGTGCTGTCAGCGGGCCAGGTGGCCTCAAGGGCTGCAAAAACCTGCTCTGGATCCATTCAAGTGCCCTCTTTGGCGGGAAAGCTTGCGCGGAGGGCCTCCGCGGCTTCTTCCAAACGGGATTGCCCGGTGCCCCGAAACACAATGTTTGCGCCATAGGCCCCATCCTGCACAAACGGATACGAGCCGATAGACAGATCATCAAACCGAGCGGCGAGCGCGGCCAAGGGGCCGGCAATCTCGCCTTCGCCACGATCCACCCGTACCGAGACAGACAACAGGGGCGCGCCCCCATCAATCGTCGCCAGAACGCTTTCCACCATAGCCGTGAACACTTTTGGCACGCCCGCCATCACATGGACATTGCCGAGGCTGAAGCCCGGTGCAACCGAGACCGGATTGTCGATCAATGTGGCCCCGTCAGGGATGCGGGCCATGCGTTGCCGCGCCGTATTGAATGGCATGTCACGGGCGGCGTAATGGGCCGCAAGCAGGGCCCTTGCATCCTCGCGCACATCGATAGGCGCGCCAAAAGCCGCAGCGATGCAATCGGCCGTGATATCATCATGGGTGGGGCCAATCCCCCCCGAGGTAAAGACATGGTCATGACTGGTGCGCAGGGCATTGACCGCCGCAATGATCGCATCGGCATCATCAGAGACCACGCGCACTTCCCGCAGGGCGACGCCCTTTTCGGTCAGACGACCGGCCAGATGATGCATATTGGCATCCCGGGTGCGCCCCGACAGGATCTCATCTCCGATCACCAACATTGCCGCGCTCGGTTGTGCCATGGCCACAAGCCCCTCTTGTTTCGTGTGCAATCCCCCTATACCCCCGCCACATGCGCTGGAAAACACCTCTCATCCGCGGCAGCCTGATCCGCCGCTACAATCGCTTTCTTTCCGATATCCGCCTTGAGGGCACCGGCGAGGAGGTAACGGCGCATTGCCCCAACCCCGGGGCCATGCTGGGCCTGAAAGAGCCCGGGCTGCCGGTATGGGTGGAGCCCAATGATGATTCGAAGAAAAAAACTGAAATATGGCTGGCGGCTGTGCGAATTGCCCGGTGGGCACTGGGCCGGGATCGACACAAGCGTGCCAAACCGCGTGGCCGCCGAAGCCGTCGCAGACAGGGCCATACCTGCGCTCGCGGCCTATGACAGCCACCGGCCCGAAGTGAAGTACGGGGTCAACAGCCGGATCGATCTGCTGTTGAGCACCGCCGGGCTGCCCGATGCCTACGTGGAGGTAAAGAACGTGCACCTGCGCCGCGAGGGCACATGGGCCGAATTCCCTGACAGTGTCACAACCCGTGGCGCCAAGCACCTGCGCGAGTTGTCGGATATGGTGGCGCAGGGCCACAGGGCCGTCATGCTGTATCTGGTGCAGCGCACCGATTGCGATCGCTTGCGTCTTGCCGAAGACCTCGATCCGGCTTATGCCGCAGCCTTTCGCGCCGCGCGCGCGGCCGGTGTGGAAGCGATCTGTCACCGCTGTGAAATCGATGTGGACGGTGTCCGCATCGGTCCGGAGCTGCCTGTCGAGATCGCCTGAAGCCCGCCAAACCCTTCCGGGGCTGGTCCTTCACCGGTCCGGCCCCTAGATTGCGCATAGATAGACTTGCTGGAGAGCCAGAGTGCAAAAGACCCGCGAACGCCTGACCAAAGATGGGATTCGGCTTTATTCGCCCGAAGATTTCGCCGGCATGCATGCCGCCGGGCGCCTTGCTGCCGAAATCCTGGACGCTCTGGCGCCACTGGTGCAACCCGGCACCACGACGGGCGCGCTGGATGCGGAGATCGAGCGCCGCGTGAACGAAGCCGGCGCGAAATCCGCCACCATCGGCTACAAGGGCTACCAGCACGCCTCGTGTATTTCGGTCAATCACGTGGTCTGCCACGGCATTCCGGGCGCCAAAGTGCTCAAGGAAGGCGACATTCTCAACATCGATGTCACCGTGATCGTGGACGGCTGGTTTGGCGATACAAGCCGCATGTATGTGGCCGGAAAGCTGCCCCGAAAAGCCGAGCGGCTGATTCAGGTGACCCATGATGCGCTCATGCTGGGGATCGAGACCGTCCGCCCGGGCAAAACCTTTGGCGATATCGGCCACGCCATCCAATCCTACGTGGAGAGCAAGCGGATCCGGATGTCTGTGGTGCGAGACTTCTGCGGCCACGGCCTTGGACAGGTCTTCCATGCACCGCCCAATGTCCTCCACTATGGCCGGCCCGGCACCGGCGCCGTGCTGGAACCCGGCATGTTTTTCACGATTGAACCCATGGTGAATTTGGGCCGCCCCGAAACCAAAGTACTCGCCGATGACTGGACGGCTGTCACCCGCGACAAGAGCCTGTCCGCGCAGTTCGAACATTCTATCGGCGTGACTGAAAACGGGTGCGAAATTTTCACCCTTTCGCCCGAAGGCCGCTTTCACCCCACATGGGCAAAACAGACGTAGCGTCAAAAGCGCCTCTCATTTTTGACCAAAGAATAAATGTTTCCGATCAGAGACTTGATTGGAGAGACTGCGCTATTTTGCCCTTCAATTTCTTGAGAATGATTTGCAACTGGGCGGTCTGGCACCTAGATACCCTCCGACGATCAGGCTAAGACAGCCTTTCGCGAGGACCGCCCAATCATGGGCTATCAGAAGGAGGTCCGCACATGACCCCGTTCCTGAAAACCGCTGTTGCCGCGCTTGCGTTGGCTGGCAGCACAACGATTGCAACCGCTCAGGAAGTCACGCTGCGCTTTCAGCACTTCGTGTCGCCCAAAAGCGCAAACCCCACCTATTTCATGGAGCCCTGGGCCCGCAAGGTTGAGGCGGACAGCAACGGCCGCATCAAGGTCGAGCTCTATCCCTTCATGCAGTTGGGCGGCAAAGCCCCCTCCCAGTATGACCTGATCCGTGACGGTGCGGTGGATGGCGGCTGGGTGATCCCGGGCTACCAGCCGGGACGCTTCCCCGAAGCCGAGGCGATGGAACTGCCATTCATGACAACAAAATCGGCGGAAGAGGCCTCAAAGGCCGCATGGATCTTCACCCAGAAGCACCTGATGGATGACTTCGCCGGTGTCCATGTCATCGCCGCGCATATGCACGGGCGTGGCCTTGTGCACAAGAAAGGGCCCGCTGTGGCCTCCGTGGAGGATTTTGACGGACTGAAACTGCGCGGCCCGTCACGCCCGGCCACCTTGCTGCTCGACAAGATCGGCGCCACGCCGGTTGGCATGGCCGTGCCGCAATTCCCCGAAGCGCTGTCGCGCGGTGTGGTGGATGGCGGCGTGATCACGTGGGAGATGTCGCCGTCGCTCAAGCTCGATGAGTTGACCGACAGCCATACCGATGTCTCTGGTGATCAGAGCCTGTACAACCTGTATTTCATCTGGGCGATGAACAAGTCGGTCTATGAGGGCCTGCCAGATGATCTGAAAGCCGTCATCGACGCCAACTCAGGCTTTGCAGCCTCAGCTCTCGCGGGGCGCGCCCACGATACCGGGGATACGATTGGACGACAGGCAATGGTGGATGCCGGCAATGAGATTGCCACCCTGTCCGAAGAGGTGACCGAAGAGATCAAGGCGCTTGGCGCCGAGGTTACGCAAGACTGGATCGCCGAGATGACGGAAAAGGGTCTCGACGGCGCCGCGCTTGTGGCAGACGCTCAGGCCGCTGTGCAGGTGACCCGGGCAGCAACGGCCCCCGGCAACTGATCGCCAACCACCCCTAAAGGCAGACGGGCAGCCCTGCCCCTGCCGATGACGCCAAAAATGCACCCAACCCCGTGTTGGGGGCATTTCTGTTTCGCGCAGCAGGGGCGTTCAAGCAATGCACCGATACCATCCACATGCGCTGCGGCCGGGGCATCACGCGCTCTGAATATCACATTCCTCGTGCGTGGACGGTTATTGGAAGCGCGCGATGTCGGCCAAGCAGAAACAGCTGGCGTCTGTCACGGCGCTGTCATCTGACGCACCGGAAGCATGGACACGCCCACAAGCGGGATGTAGCGCCGTAGAGACCCCTGCCCGGAGCCAAGACGATGGAAATGACCTATCCAAGCCCTGTCGCGTCGCACCGCCGCGCGGACATTGTCGTCCATGCGATCGGGCTGGTCGCGATCCTGATCGCAGGCGGATGGCTCATTTCCAAATCCATAGCCGGGCTCGAACTGAAGTTAGTGTTTGCAGTCTTCGTCTATGTGTCCTGCATACTGGCCTCCAATCTGGCCTCCACCGCCTATCACTTTTCCACGTGGCACGCCGGGCGCAAATTGTTGCGACGGATTGATCATGCAGCGATCTACCTGAGCATTTCAGGCTCCTTCACACCGCTTTTTGTTCTGGCAGGGACAACGTGGACGATGACCTTGCTGTGGATTTCCTGGGGTCTGACAGCCGTGGCCGTGTGGAACAAGATCACGAATGAAACGGTCAAATCACGATGGTCAACAGCCTCCTATCTTGGGCTGGGCGCCATTGGGCTCGGGGCCCTGCCTGACCTGACAGACCTACCCATTGCAACCTTGTGGTTCATCTTGACAGGCTCCGCCTGCTACGTCGTCGGCACAGCCTTCTACGCGCGCAAAACCATGCCATACCGCTATGCTGTTTGGCACATGTGGGTGAATATCGGCGGCGCATTGATGTTTGCAGGCATATGGACCGCCCTGTCCACCCAGTGGTAATTTCGCACCGCCCGGGAGGGGCTGGCGCGCAATCACTCTGTTGAGGGTTTCGGCCCAACAAGTTTGCCGCTTTCGACCCTGCGCTGTCATCACAGCCACTTTCTAAGGGCCAAATCGACTTGGATTGCGGGTTCTGCGGTGCTCTTTTCTCGGTTTGCCGCGCAGCCCTCGCGTCAGCCGCCCGCGATGCGCCCGATCGCGCGATCGTAGCGATGTGCAGGCAGATCACTGAGCGGCACCCAGATTTCCAGCAAGCCGTGATCGGCAAACATCAGGCCAAGTGCCGGATCACTGTCGAATTGGACCAGCTTGGCATAGCCTTCCGGGCTCGGTTCTGGCGTGCGCATCTGAGGCACGTTGCCAATCACATGTTCGGCGTTATCCGCCGTTGGGATCAACGCAGGAGCCGTAAAGTCGAGGGCAGCCTCCCCTAGCAGCTTTGCCCGTTCAGGCTCTGAAATCGCCTCAATCGCCATCTTTGTCATGGTCGCACGAATGGCGCGCTCCATGACCGGACCAGCTTGCGGGTTTCGGGCAGCAATGGCGGCGAGCCAGGCCCGCAAGCACTGCCGTTCTGTGGGCGTAAGGCTTTGCGTGTCACGCATCTCAGGTAGACGGGCCCGCAGGATGTCAGCGGAGGAGGCGAGGGCCTCCAGCCATGCAATGCGCTGCGCATCTTCCGGCTCGCGGGGCAGGCCCGCAGTTTTGGCAAGCTCAGCACTTGCTTGCAGGCGGGCCCGTGCCCGCGCCGCATGCGCTGAGATCGAGACGAAGATAGCCCGGGTCAAAGGCAGGCTGCAGGGAAAGTCTGCGCCCAACGGAGCCGGTTCGAAAATCCACGCAGGCGAACTCCCATCTTCGGACATGTCCTCAGAGCGAGGTCGGCGGAAGAGATCCCCTTTGGGCACAGTTTGCGGGGCAGGCAGATGGCGGGCGATATCAGCCTGTGTCTGCCGCCGGGCCTCTTCTGCTTCGCATTCGCCCTCGCCCGCTTGCGGTACGCGGGACAGCGTTGCAGCCCGGATTGTCTTGAGCAGAGCCGGAAACCGCGGATACAGGCGCTGGCCCGGGCGCGCAGAAAGCGGCTCCGGCACACCGCCATCATGATCCAGCGGCGGCAGATCAGCAGGCAGCGCAGTTTCCGTGGCTCCCGCCATTTCGCGTGCAGACAGATACATCACCGAAACAGCAGGCTTTGCACGGTTTGCCTCAACAGCCGCGCCGGTATCGGCAAAAACCAGAATTCGACCATCGCGGGGCATCGACGGCAGAGCGCCAACGCGGCTGGCTTCTGCGCAATCGATGGCAGCAAGAAAGTGCAACGGATAGCCCAGGCTGGGGTGGCGCGGCCAAGACCGGGCCTCTGGCAGGCGGGGAGAGCCTCCCAATTGTGTGCCGCTGGGCGGCAAGGGGGCGCCGGGTTGCCAAGCCCGCTGAATATAGAGTGCTGGGCGCAGCTCGGGCGTCAGCGGCGGCAGATCCTCGGGCGTTGGCTCAGGCTCTTGCGTTGGGCTCTGCGCATCTGTTGCCTGCGCCTCCGCAGCACAGTCGGAAACGGTCTGTTTGTCTTTATCCTTAGAGGTTTCCATGAATGCGTCGAAGGACGCAGCAATCACCTTCGGCAGTTCTTCCGGACGTTCCAGAATAATACAGCCATCGATACCGTTGCCTCTGGTGGGGACAATCTGGGTGGCAGTGGCCATCGCCAAAGATGAGGCGTTCGCAGAGTACGCCACGTCCGGTAGGGGCATTGCCGTCGGCGCAGAGTCGCCACCGGTTCCCGCGGCATGTTTCATGGGGCGCAGCGTGATTTCACGACGTTTCGCAATAGGCCGCAGCGTGATCTCACGTTTTTGCGCCGCGCGTTTTACCTGTGGCATCGGCGCCTTTGGCAGCGCAACAGCCGGCGATTGACTTGCATTTGGCATCTCAGAGGCAGCCACCTCAGAGAATGGGATTGCAGAGTCATCTTCAGTCACCGGTGCCACAGATGCCTTCAGCGCAGGGACCGTTTCACAGGCGCTTTCGCCTGAACCCTCGGCGCCGGTGACACGTGCTTGCCGGGTGCCAGGCATCGGCGGCAGATCGAGGCGAAAGTCTTCGGAGGCATCCGCATTTGGGTCAAGCGCGTGGGAAAGCGATGTCTGGATGCTGCTCTTGGCAGACGATCGCGCATGATCTGGTGCGTTGCGCGCCGTCTCTGCCTGTGCGGCCTCCTCAGCGAGATCTTGCAGGATGTTGAGGTGCCGAGACGCTAGCAGCCAGGCGCGCATCTGCCCAAAGCGCTGGGGAAACAGCAAGAGAAACAGGGCAACAAGCCGTGCCTGGATCACAACAGGAAGGCTTTCAATCCCGCGACGCCCGTGTTTTGCGTCGTTTTCGAGAAGTGCGTCGGCAACCGCGCCGGACATCATAAGACTGCGCGGCGCATCGGTTGTGTGCAGCGTTGCCCGCGCTTCTGACAGGCGCGCAACCCGAGGTTTTCCGAGAGGACCAAAGGCAATCGCCGCGATCTTGCGACGCAGGCCTCCAAAAAGAATTTCGCCGACAAATTTGTTGCGCCAAGCAACGAACTTTTGAGACATCGAGTCCCCAGCACCAACAGAAATCGCGGCACGGTTGGCGGAAATCGCCAAAGCCATCCAGCCACTGCGATCGGTGGCCGAAGCAGGCGCGACCGCCCACAACTGGCGGGCCAGTTCAATGCCCGACAAGGGCGTGCCCATGGCACCGGCATGGCGGGCCATCATCCGCCGCATTGCGACCATCAGATGCAGCAGCGCGTTGCGCTCTTCGGGGTTCTCAGGCTCAAAGGTGAGGCCAGAGCGCTCCACCAGCGCTTTTGCCAATGCCTCGCAATCCGCAGGCTGGCGCAGCCAAATTGCCCAACGCAAGCGCAGCAACAGCCGCTCGGTACCATCTCCGATCAAGCTGCTGAAACATTCCCGGATCGTCATGATCGCCGCAACGCCCAAGGTAGCCAATGCCGAGAACAGAACCGGCAGGGAAATGACCATCGGAACCGGGCCTGGCCATGCAATCACGGCGGCCAGCGGCAAGGAGATGGCAACAAGGAATGTAGTCTGCGACATGACAGTGCTCCGGAAACGAACACTGTCTGGCTAGCTGGGAGATTAGGCGGAAAATTGGCACAATTTGTTTCGAATTGGGCAATTCAGGGCCAACTTCAAGCCTCGGCGGGCAACCGCCTATTCCAAACCGGGTCGGAAATGTCTTCAAGGCTCGGAGGGAGGATCCGTTTCTCCGTCGCGCGTACGGGCCCACTCACCCCACATATAGAGGATCATTGGCCTACCGCCCCAAGATGTGTGGATATCATGGATAAACACGGGCCCGGGGTAAGGGTCCGGCGGCGCCGGGGCCTGAGACGTGGTGTCCGTCCAGTGCGGGCCAAGCAAGCCGCGCAAGGAAATCATGCTTGCTGCTGTCATACGGTGCATCCTGTCCACGCCACGATACCGTCAGATGACCGCTTTGTCTGCCCCGCAACGCAATATGGTAATATGCGTGTCCCCGTAGCGGCGCTGATCTACAAGTGTGAAGCCCTCAGGTGGCAGCTGTGGCGCATTCTCTTCCCAGACCACAAGCGCCTCTTGCGCCATCCAACCGCCAGCGGACGCCGCCAACAGCGCCTTTTCCCCCATCCCCCGGCCATAGGGAGGATCCAGCAAGACAAGATCTGCGGCCGCAATATTTTCCGGGCGCGCACCCAGCTTTGTCGCGTCTTTCCGGATCAGCCGGGTCGCTCCGCCTTCAGGATCGGCCCGCTTGATGTTGGACTGCAAGAGCCCCAGCGCCACACGCCCCTGCTCGATGAAGGTCACATGCCCTGCCCCGCGCGACAGCGCCTCCAGGCCCAGCGCACCCGTTCCCGCGAACAAATCCAGCGCGGATTGGCCGTCCTGCGGATAGCCCTTGCTGGCAAGAATCGAGAACAGGCTTTCGCGAACGCGGTCCACGGTGGGGCGCAGCTGGGCCCCCGCATCCCCCTTGCCAACGGCGGCCAAACGCAGGCCACCAAGACGCCCTCCAACGATCCGCATCAGACCGTCTTCATCAACGCCTTGAGGTCTGTCGAAGGATCGACAACCTGCGCAGGATCAGGCGTCCTGCCGCCCTCGATCAGACGCTTGCCCACCATGTAGGCCCGCGGGTCGTTGATCGCATCGACCGAGATCAGCCGCCCATCCCTGTAGTACCAGTGCGACCGCGTAAGCCCCTCACCAGCCCGCACATGAAGGCTGTCATGCCCGGCATTCAATCCTGCGATCTGCAACTTCATGTCAAACTGATCGGACCAGAACCAGGGCTTGGGGTCATATGGGGTGTCTGCACCCAGAATATTATCGGCCACACATTCCGCCTGATCGATGGCGTTCTGAACGCTTTCCAGCCGCATCTGAGCACCGCGAAACGGGAAAGACGCGCAATCACCCGCAGACCAAACATGGGGCGCAGACGTGCGACCATGGGTATCCGTGGCAATCCCGTTGTCCACGGCAATGCCTGCAGCCTCCGCAAGGGCAGTCTCGGGGGCGATGCCGATGCCGACGATCACCACCTCTGCCTCCAGCGTTTCGCCCGAGGCCAGCGTCACACCGGTCACATGCCCATCTGCGCCGCGCAAGTGCGCCACCTGACAGCCTTCGCGCACCGTCACACCGTTTCCAACGTGCAGATCGCGGATGACATCGGCCGTCTCGGCTGCAGCAACACGGCCCAAGATGCGCGGAGCTGCCTCCAGCACGGTGACATCAAGGCCCAGCTTTGCGCAGACCGCCGCAGCCTCGAGGCCAATATAGCCCCCTCCGATGATCACCGCCCGAGCGCCTTCGCGCAGGCCGCCCGCCATCCTGTCCACATCCGCCAAATCGCGCACGACATGGACCCCGGCGAGATCACCCCCAATCGCCGCGGGCAACTGGCGCGGCGCCGAGCCCGTGGCCAGAACGAGATGCCCATAGCCCGCCTGATCGCCAGCCTGCGTCGTGATCGTGCGGGCATCCGTATCGATGGCCTCAATACGCGTTCCCAGATGCAGCGTAATTGCTTGCTCATCATACCAGCTTTCTGGCCGCAAGAGCAGGCGGCTCAGGGGCATGTCCCCCAACAGATATGCCTTTGACAGCGGCGGCCTCTGATAGGGCGGGACCGGCTCCGCACAGTAGATCGTCACCGGGCCGGCGCCGCCCTTTGCACGGTAGCGTGCAGCACAAGAGGCCGCCGCCTGGCCGCCGCCAACGATCACGAGTCCGGTATTTGCCGCCTCAACGCCCGATTGAGCCATTGAATTCTTCCTTTGTAGCTGTGGCAGGGGCCAGTTTTGCTGGTCTCGCCTGATGGGCACGCTATACCCATGGCATCAGAGGTTCAAATATGAGGGGAACCATTCAGATGATCGAAGTCGGCTCTGAGCTACCAGAAGCAAACCTGCTGCGCATGGGTGAAAACGGACCAGAGACCGTTTCCCTGTCCAGCCTTACCAATGGGCGCAAGATCGTGTTGTTCGGCCTTCCGGGCGCATTTACCGGCACCTGCACCACCGCCCATGTACCCAGCTTCATCCGCGTCATGGACAAACTGGCCGAGAAGGAAGTGGCTGAGGTGGTCTGCGTCACCGTCAATGATGTGTTTGTCGTAGATGCCTGGTCGGAGTCGACCGGTGCAAAAGAAGCCGGGATGTCGATGGTTGCCGATGGCGACGGCAGCCTGACGAAGGCCTTTGGCCTGGATTTTGACGCTCCGCCCGTTGGCCTTTATGGCCGCTCCAAGCGGTATGCCATGGTGGTAGAAGACAACAAAGTCACCCAGTTCAACCTGGAAGACAGCCCAGGCGAGTGCTCCATCAGCGCAGGGGAAACGCTGCTGGCGGAAATGGCCTGAGGCCTGCACAACGCGACCATGTCAAAGCCCGCCGCACCCGGCGGGCTTTTTTATTTGGGTCGCCTACGGGCAGGCCCGGCTCAGATGCCGTCCATGAGATGGGCCAGCGCGACGTCCAACTCTGACAGGCCGCCTGCGTCATGGGTTGTCAGCGTCACGTCAACACGGTTGTAGACATTGAACCATTCTGGATGGTGATCGTGTTTTTCCGCCGCCAGAGCCACTTGCGCCATCCAGCCAAAGGCCTCGGTGAAATCGCGAAACTTGAACGTCTTGGAAATCGCATCTCGTTCCTCGAGAAGCTGCCAACCCGAGGCAAACAAGGGCTCAAGCGATGATCGGTCCGTCAGTTTCTCAGCCATTGTGGCCCTTCCATTTTCATTCCGGGGTATCTTCGGTGCCCGTGCGTTTGAACGGACCATAGCTGGTTAGAATCTCGATCTCTTCGCCCACGGCGCGTGCTTCATGATCAAGATACTCTGCAACGGCATTGGCAAAGCCCTTGTCGGCGATCCAATGCAGGGAATGGGTCGTGACAGGCATGTAGCCCCGCGCCAGCTTATGCTCGCCTTGGGCGCCAGCCTCGACACGGGACAGCCCATTGGCAATCGCAAAGTCGATGGCCTGATAGTAGCAGGCCTCGAAATGCAGGCAGTCGTGATGCTCGATCGCCCCCCAATAGCGCCCAAAAAGAACATCGCGGCCGATAAAGTTCAGCGCGCCCGCCACATAGCGGCCATCACGGCGCGCAAGGATCAACAGAATATCATCCCGCAGACTGTCCTGCGCGCGGTCAAAGAAGGCCCGCGTCAGGTAGGGAGTGCCCCATTTGCGCGCGCCCGTGTCCTGGTAAAAATGCCAGAACGCGTCCCAGTGTTCGGGCTGGATGTCAGCGCCTGTCAGGGCAAGGATCTCGCCCCCAAACCCCTGTGCCACCCGGCGTTCCTTGCGGATCGTCTTGCGCTTGCGCGACGACAGCGCCGACAGGAAAGTGTCAAAGCAGGCGTAGTCGTCATTGCGCCAGTGAAATTGCTGCGTCTTGCGATGCATCAACCCCATGGCAGCGCCTGCGATGGCCTCCTCTTCGGTGCAGAAGGTAACGTGCACCGAGGACATGCCATTGTTGGCCGCCACCTGTACGGCGCCCTGCGTCAGCGCCTGAATGGCCGCCGCCTCGTGCCCCGGACGGGTCAGGAACCGGCGTCCGGTCGCGGGTGTGAATGGCACGGCGATCTGCAATTTAGGGTAGTATCGCCCGCCCGCGCGTTCGTAGGCGTGGCTCCAGGAATGATCGAAGATATATTCGCCCTGGCTGTGAGATTTGGCATACATCGGCGCCACGCCAATCAGCAGGCCACCGCTGCGCGCCAGCAGATAGGCAGGCTGCCATCCCGTACCAACGCCCACGGAGCGGCTGTCTTCCAGAGCCTTCAGAAAGCGATGGGTTGTGAAGGGATCGTACGGGCGCCCCCCGTCTGCAGCCTCTGGCGCCGCGCATGCATCCCATTGCGCCGCATCAACAGCGGCCACGGTCTCGACCACCTCGATCTCCACCTGGGTGGCGGGGTGATCGGCGTCAGTTTCGATCTCATGCATCGGGTTGGGTGGCATCGAGCGCATCCTTGCTGGAACCACCCATCGATGTGGCGTCTTCGGCAGGCAGGTCAAGGTGATGGCGCGATGCCAGGACAGGTTTTCATGTGTCCCTCAGGCGCGGGTCAGCGCTAAGGACAATACCCCTCGAAGGTGACATTATCGACGATGCGGCGCGCAGCTTCCTCGGCGATTGGGCTGCGAATTGTCCATGTCAGGATCGGAAGTCCACGCTCCTTCACACGTGCCAAGGCGGGATTTCGCAGATCTCGGGCAGCATGGCTGACAAAATGCGCACCGGTGCGTTCCAGATCGGGGATGCCTGCCAGTTGGCGCCCCGTTTCAGGCGGCAGATCCGGCCAGAATACCGGGTCAAAACTGTCGGTCACGATCCCGCGCGGAAGGTTGGGGGCCGCATCAGCAAGATAGGCCACGGAATGGGGATTGAAGGACATCAGCGCAACAGCCCCCTCATATCCTTCCAGCGCGGCAAGAGCCGCGTCTTCCAAGGGGCCAATATTGGGCCCAAGCGCCCCGTCCTGATCCTTGATCTCGATCAGCAGCGGCACCTGCCCATTCACCAATTCCAGCACTTCCGCCAGGTTTGGAATGGTTTCAGCGGGATCAGCCCCCTTCAGCGGGATTTCTGCCAATTCAGAACACAGGCGCGACGCGGTGGGCCCCTTGGAGGGCGTCAGACGATTGAGGTGCTCATCATGAAACACCATCGCGACACGATCACGCGACAATTGGAGATCAATCTCAATCCCATACCCGGCCTCAATGGCAGCAAGACAGGCACCACGACTGTTCTCGATGACGCCGCTTGCACGGTCATGCAGTCCGCGATGGGCAATGGGCTGATTTAAAAGCGCTTTGGGCAGCATGTCGGTTTCGTTCCCGGAGCAGTTCATTGAAATCAGACCAACTCGAAAATACCTTCGATCTCAACAGCCACACCCAACGGCAGCGCCGCGGCGGAAACTGCCGAGCGGGAATGATGGCCTGCATCTCCCAGAACGTCGACAAGAAAGTCAGAGCACCCGTTGATGACCTTGGGCTGATCTGTGAAATCGGCAGTGGAGTTTACAAAGCCAGTGAGCTTCACCACGCGCTTGAGCTGATCCAGATCGCCACCACAGGCCGCCTTGACCTGCGCGAGCAGCGCAACGCCACAGCGCTTTGCGGCTTCTGCGCCCGCTTCGACAGACATGCCATCCCCCAGCTTTCCCTTGATCAACTGCCCATCGGCGTCGATTGAGATCTGCCCGGAAACAAAGATCTGATAACCGGATTGCACATAGGGCACATAGTTTGCCGCAGGGGCGGGTGCCTCGGGCAGTTCAATTCCCATATTCGCAAGCCGTTCTTCGATATGACCGCTCATGTCACGTAACTCCAAAGTGATTTGAGGGCACGTTATGCCGCCAGCGGAGCAGATGGAAGGGGCCGCTGCGCAGACCACGCGACGAAAGCTGTGCCACCTCAGAGGTTTTTCAGATCCTCGGCCAGCTTGCGGATGGAGCCCCCCCTGCGGTCCAACAGGGCGCCAATTTCAGTGCGCTCGGTCAAAAGCAGGTTCACACCTTCGATGAACATGTTCACGAACCGATCGGACCCGGACCTGTCGGACAGTTGGAACGTCACCTCAAAGGGCGCAGTGCCTTGCAAGAATGCCTTTGTTTTGACCTCGATGATCGACTTGCGTTTTGCAGCCGACATCACTTCAAGACGGCCCCCGATGAATTCACGGAACCGGCCGCCATACTTGCGCGCAACATAGCCCTGGAAGGCCTTGGTGAAGGCTTTGATATCCGCGGCTGACGCGCTGCGTCCGTCAGCTCCCAATGCGTAGCGCGCCATGAAGTCAGTATCCGCATACTTTATGAACAGTTGCTCAAACCGGCGAATCTTATTGGCTTCACTGTCCTTGGAAACGATGATCGCATTGACCTCATCAACGAGCGTCTCAACCATCTTCCGGGCCTGTTGCTCGGTCAGCGCGATTGCCGGCCCGGACAGACACAGCCAGCCCAAAGCGGCAGCTCCGCCCGCCAGCAGGGCGCGGCGCGAGACATCTTGCGCATCGCTCTCGTTGGAAAAATTACTGCAGGAAGTCTTCATCTTCGAAAGGATCAAAGTAATCCTCCTCCTCAACGCTGCCATCCGCCAAAGTGAAACGACGGTTTTGCAGGTATTGCAAGCGCGCCTGCGCATAACTGTCTGCGCTTTCATACAGGATTGAGTCGATAAAATCGGAATACTGATATCGATCCCCAACCAAAGACGCGCCCGAGGCGATTGCCGCCGTTGCCGCCTGTTCGCTGGGCAAGACAAAATTCAAAGGGTTCATCGCGATGTCAACAACCGTGCCCACAGCATCCCGACCCGTGGAGGGGCCCAGAAGCGGAAGCTCCAGATAATTGCCCTCTTCTGCTCCCCACACATGGAGCGTTTCGCCGAAATCACTGCTGCGCTCTTCCAGCCCGAAACTGTCCGCCGGGTTGAGCAGCCCGCCAAAGCCGAAAACCGTGTTCACGAGAAAGCGGAAAAAGTTGTGGCTGGCATCCTCGACATTACCTTGTAGTACATCGTTCACCACGTAGCCCGGCTGATTGAGGTTGGACGCGAAGTTGGTCACCCCTTGCTTCACCGGCTGGGGAACAACAGTGCCATAGGCCTGCGATGACGGGCGCAGCAACACACGGTCCACACCTGTGTTGAAACTGTGCACTTTACGATTGGCCTGTTCATAGGGATCGCTGAATTCAGCGCCCTCTGGCACTGCTGCACACCCAGTAAGCACCACCAGAACTGCCGCTGTAACGCTGTGGCGCCAAGGCTTTGTGAAGAGAACAAACAATAGATATCCTTACGAATTGCGCGTATGCCTATTGTTAAAGGACACGACATAAACTGTTGGTATCAAGCTAGCGCTCCACAGCGTCCAGAACAAGGTAGGGCTCCCCACAAGGAAGAGAGCTTCCCCTAGGGAATGTAGCGCCAGACAGGGCTCTTTTCGGGGCCGCAACACACGTAGAAGGCAAATGGCGAATTACCGCCCGCCTGAGAAAGGACCAACATATGGCCGCAGCGCCCGATATAGAGGCCGGTATTGCCGAACTTCGAGATGCGCGCGCAAAGGGGCGTGGCCTGTTTGTTTCGTCTTTTGTGTTTTCGATCTTCGTGAACCTCCTGATGCTTACCGGCCCTCTTTTCATGCTGCAAACCTATGACAGGGTGTTGAGTTCGCGTTCGGAGGCAACGCTGGTTGCGCTCTTTGTTCTGGTTGCCTTCCTCTATCTGATGATGGGCATACTTGATTTCGTGCGTGGCCGGGTCGTCGCGCGGGCGGCCGCCCAATTCCAAGCGCTGATGGACCGGCGCGTGTTCTCGGCCGTGCTGCGCGCAGAGGCTGTAAAGCCTGGCAATCAGGCGGCAGCCGCCTCCTTGCAGGATCTCGAAACTGTGCAGAAATTTATGGGATCACCCGTTCTGCTGGCCTTCTATGATATGCCATTCACGCCCCTGTTCTTGGCGGCGATCTTCATTTTTCATCCGTTAATGGGCTTTCTGGCTCTCGCAGGGGGGTGCCTGCTGATCTGCATTGCCATCCTGAACCAGTGGCTCACCCGCCAGCCCTCCATGGAGGCGGCAGGCCTTGGCCACAAAGCAAACCTGATGGCCGAACAAATGCGGACTGAGGCCGAAATGGTGCAATCGCTCGGCATGCGCGGCGCCACCTTCCAGCGATGGATGCAGGCCCGCGGCACCGCCCTGAGCAAACAAGTTACGGCAGCAGATCGTGCGGGCGGCTTCACCACAACAACAAAAACAATGCGCTTGTTTCTGCAATCAGCCATGCTGGCGCTTGGCGCATATCTGGTGCTGCAGAATGAACTCACCGCGGGCGCGATGATCGCAGGCTCTATCCTGATGGGCCGGGCGCTGGCCCCGGTAGAACTGGCCGTTGGCCAATGGGAATTCATCCAACGCGCCTCCAAGGGTTGGAAGAATCTTGGCAGGTTGCTCGCCGAAATACCCGATGAGGTGCAGCGCACACCACTGCCGAGGCCAAGAGCCATCCTCGACGTACAGCAAGCCACCATCGTGCCTCCCGGCGAAACGCAGGCCACCCTGCGCATGATCAGTTTCAAGCTTGAGCCGGGCAAAGCGCTTGGGGTGATCGGCCCCTCTGGCGCAGGAAAATCCACCCTGGCCCGCGCCTTGACCGGCGTTTGGCGCACGGCAGGGGGCAAGATTCGCCTCGATGGGGCTGCGCTGGATCAGTATGATCCAGACGTTCTTGGCCTGTTGGTGGGATATCTGCCGCAACGTGTCAGCCTCTTGGATGGCACGATCGCCGAGAATATCAGCCGCTTGGCACCAGATCCGGACCCCGAACAAATCGTGGCAGCAGCCAAGAAGGCCGATGCACACCAAATGATCGTCCGGTTGCCCAACGGCTATGACACGCAGGTATCCGCCGCGGGTGGGCGCCTGTCAGGCGGACAGATTCAAAGAATTGGCTTGGCGCGCGCGCTTTATGGAGATCCGGTTTTGCTCGTACTAGATGAGCCGAATTCAAATCTCGACAATGAGGGCTCCGAAGCTTTGAACAAGGCTATTCGCACCATGAAGGCCGAGGACAAGTCAGTGCTGATCATGGCACATCGCCCCGCCGCAATTCAGGAATGTGACATGCTTCTTGTGCTCGATGGCGGCATGCGCAAAGCCTTTGGTCCACGCGATGAAGTGCTGCGTGAGATGGTCAAGAACCACAGCGAGATCACCAATTCCACGGGCCAGAGCGGAGGCGTATCATGAGGGCGCGCGGACATCTGATCATCGGGTTCATCGCCCTTCTGATCCTTGTGGGTGGTTTTGGTGCATGGTCCATGCTCGCCAATATCTCGGGCGCTGTAATCGCCATGGGACAGGTCGAGGTGGATCAAAACCGACAGGTCATCCAGCATCTGGATGGTGGGATTGTGGCTGAGGTGCTCGTTGATGAAGGCAAGGCCGTAGACGCAGGCCAGGTTTTGTTGCGCCTCGACAGCAAGGATCTGTCAGGGGAATTGGCGATCGTTGAGGGCCAGCTCTATGAACTGATGGCCCGCTCTGGGCGCTTGCAGGCTGAGCGCGATGGCGCCGGTGCAATTACCTTTGATCCAGAACTGCTGGATGTTGCCGCGCAAAGCCCGGACATGGCCGAGTTGGTGCAGGGCCAAAACTCGCTCTTCGAAGCGCGGCGCCAAAGTGTTGACAAGGAGATCGAGCAGCTCAACCGGCGCGCCGCGCAGACCGAAAGCCAGATTGCCGGGGTCGATGCTCAAAAGGAGGCGCTTGAAATTCAACTTGCGCTCATCGCCGAAGAGTTGGCCAGCCAGCAGGACCTGCTTGACCGGGGTCTGGCACAGGCAAGTCGTGTGCTCTCGCTCCAGCGGGAAGAGGCGCGGCTTCGGGGGTCTATTGGTGAGCTGGCCGCAAACCGTGCAGAGGCTGAAGGCCGTGTGACCGAGATCGAGATCGAAATCCTGAAGCTTGAGACACGACGCCGGGAAGATGCCATCACCCGACTGCGTGACCTGCAGTACAATTTGCTCGAATTGAAAGAGCGCCGGCGGCTTCTGCTGGAACGCTTGTCCCGGCTCGACATCCGTGCCCCTCTGGCTGGGATTGTTTATGATCTCCAAGTCACGACCGAGCGCGCGGTGATCCAAGCGGCGCAACCGGTACTTTACCTGATCCCGCAGGACCGACCGCTTGTCATCACAGCACGGGTAGAGCCCATCCATGTGGATCAAGTCTATGTCGGACAGGACACGACCCTGCGTTTTTCCACCTTTGACCAACGCACCACGCCAGAGCTTTTTGGGCGGATTGTGCAGATTTCACCGGATGCTTTCACCGATGAACGCACTCAGTCCAGCTATTACCGTGCGGAGGTGGAATTGCTGGAAGGGGAATTTGACAAGCTTGCAGGCCAAGAAGTCCTGCCGGGGATGCCGGTTGAGACGTATATCCGGACAGAAGAGCGCACGCCGATGGCGTATTTGGTCAAGCCGCTGACGGACTACTTCAACCGGGCCTTCCGCGAAGGATAGACTGCTCAGGACCCGGCTCTATTAGAATAGAAATGCTGATGCAGCAGTGCGGTTTGCCAGCGGTGCATTTTGAGTATTTTCAAGACAAAGACGGGCCTTTAGCGCGCCCCAGATCGTGTGGGTCAGCGCCACCCTTTTCGGCGCGCGCGGAGCGGCTCTTTGGGGATAGCGCGCTCTTTGCCCGCGCGCCTTGCCCAAGTGGCCGATGTCGATCTTTGATCGACAAGGCCGCGCGGGAGGGTTTCGAAGCGCTTATTGGCCGCCAAGGATATCGCGCAATACGTTGAGCAGGAACGGATCTCGGTCGCCTGTCTCAGTCTGGCCAGATCCCTGCGCATTCGCTCCCAAAGCATCGACTTCCTCCGGGGTCGGCGCGGTCATGGGAAGTGCACGGATGGGCAGATCCGCGTGCACGCGGCGCATGGTCTCGCGCCAGATATCCGCCGGCAGACCGCCGCCCGTCACGCCCGTCAGGGGTGTATTGTCATCATATCCCATCCAGACGCCGGCCACGTAATCCGCTGTAAACCCGATAAACCAGGCATCCCGAGCAGCCTGGGTTGTGCCCGTTTTGGCAGCTGCCGGTCGTGCATCGGGCAATTGCGCCCTCCGCCCGGTCCCGTCTGCGATAACTGCATTCATCATCCAGACCAGTTCGCGGGCGGCATTCTCGGAGATCACCCGCTCCCCAAAGCCACCCTCTTGGCCCATCAACGGCAGGCTGTCGCCTTGCAGGCGCAGTTCCGTCAGTCCGTAGGGCGTCACTGAGCGGCCGCCGTTCAGGATCCCCGCATAGGCGCCCGACATTTCAAGCAACGTACTTTCAGACACGCCAAGCGCCAGTGCCGGCCCATCTGCGAGATCGCTTTCGACGCCAAAATCGGAGGCCACTTGGCGCACGGCCTCCCGGCCCACCTCTTCGGATATCCGGACGGCGGGCACGTTGAGGCTGTCTTTCAAGGCTTCCACAAATGTCACCGGGCCACGAAACTTCCGGTCATAGTTCTTCGGCTCCCAAGGGCCCGAACCGGGCACTTGGAGTGTGATCGGTTCATCCACAACTGTCGCCAGCGGACTATAGCCCATATCGAGGGCGGCCGCGTAGACGAACGGCTTGAAGGCTGAGCCTGTCTGTCGGTTGGCCTGAACGGCCCGGTTGAAACCGCCACTGATCGAGGGGTCGCGCCCCCCCACCATTGCGCGCACGGCCCCATCGGCACTCATGACAATGATCGCCGCCTGCGCCTCGGAGCCCTCACGCACTTTCTCACGGAAGACCTGTTCCATCGCTTCTTCAGCCGCACGCTGGAGCTTTTGGTCCAAGGTCGTGCGCAGGATCACGTCTTCTGTTGTGTCACGGGTCAGGAATGAGGGGCCCGAGAGCATCACCCAATCGGCAAAGGCGCCCCCAACCGGTTGTTGTGCAGTTTCCGACAGCGTGGCCGGGTTGGTCCAGGCTTCATTCCGCTGCGCTTCGGTAATGTAGCCCTGATCATACATCAGCTTGATTACCGTCGCCGCCCGTTCCTGCGAACGCGCCAGATTCGCGGTTGGCGCATAGCGTGAGGGTGCGACGAGCAAACCTGCAAGCATCGCGGATTGGGCCGGATTGAGCGCCCGTGCCGGAACGCCAAAATAGCGCTGTGACGCCGCTTCAAAGCCACGCGCAGACGCACCGAGATAGGCCCGATTGAGATAAATCGTCAGAATGTCTTCCTTGGAGTAGCGTGCCTCCATGGCCAGAGCATACACTGCCTCCGTGACCTTGCGCCAAACCGATGCATCCCGGCATTCTGTCTCATAGGCCGCTTCGTCTTCCCAGATTTCAGGGTCGAACGGCCGTCCAGTGCAAAGCAGCTTCGCAGTCTGCTGGGTCAGCGTCGATCCGCCATGCCCCGAAAGCGGGCCGCGCCCTTCCGACAAGTTGATGCGCACAGCGGAGGCAACGCCCCGGGGGCTCACGCCAAAATGGCGAAAAAACCGCCGGTCTTCGGTCGCGACCAGCGCATTTACAAGATGGGGCGACACCTGGTCGAGCGAGGTGATGACATCGAACTGCTCACCCCGCCAGGCAAAGACCTCCCCCTCCCGGTCCAGCAATGTGACAGACCCGGCCACTCTGCCGTCGACGAGCGAAGAAACAGGCGGCATTTGAACCGCGGTGTATGTCACGGCAGCCAGCACCATCAGGCAAACGATCAGCGCAGAGCGCCAGACAAACGCCCAGATCAGCCAGGCGAACCAAGCGATAACGCGCCCCAACCAAGCGAAAGGCCCCCGCGCCTGCTTGCGGGCTGGTTTGCGCGCGGACGGGCGCTGCTTGGGAGGCTTTGCACCCGAACCGCCGCCGGACGATGCACGGCGTCCAGCGCTCGGCGATTTGCCGGTTGGGCCGGTTTTTCGACCTTTGCCACGCTTTTCTGCCCGTAAGACAGGCTGATTCCCGCTACCACCGCTCATTTTTCTGCCCGATCTCGAATGCACGCGATTTTGCGCCCTTATGTAACCATTCATAAGCGAATGTGGAGGCTCTGCGCAGCGTCATCTTCCTTCTTTGGCCGCCTAATTTTTAGTCATTCGACTTTATTTGTGCAAAAATTGTGCAGATTGCGCTGTTTCAGCACCTAGGTAACCCCTCCCTTTTCTTGCGAGACGCTGCGCGGGCTGGTGAGACAGATTGCGTGTGAACTGCTCGCCGCCTGTCCTATCGCGCGGCCGCAACGGAGGGAAAGAAACGTGAAACTGATCATTGCAGCGATCAAGCCGTTCAAGCTGGAGGAGGTGCGCGAGGCGCTCACCGCCATTGGCGTACGCGGAATGATGGTCACCGAGATCAAAGGCTTTGGCTCACAGTCCGGACATACCGAAATCTATCGCGGTGCCGAGTACGCCGTGAACTTTGTGCCAAAAGTAAAGTTGGAGATCGTGGTCGCCGCATCCATGGCAGACCAAGTGGTCGAGACTGTCCAGAAAACCGCCAAGACCGACAAGATCGGTGACGGCAAGATCTTCGTCCTCGACGTAGATCAGGCCGTTCGTGTGCGCACCGGCGAGACAAATGACGACGCGCTGTAAGGCGCCCACGTCAACTTCCAAAGGGTAACTGAACAATGAAACTTACCAAGCTTCTTCCCCTGGCGGCTGTCGCGGTTGCGCTGCCCACCATGGGCTTTGCACAAGACGCGGCCCCGTCATTCGACGAGATTGGCCCCTACATCATGACAACCCTGCTGTTCTGCATGGCGGGTTTCCTTGTCTTCTTCATGGCCGCAGGCTTTGCCATGCTTGAAGGCGGATTGGTGCGTTCGAAAAACGTCACCATGCAGATGACGAAGAACATCGCACTCTTCTCAATTGCAGCCATCATGTACTGGATGGTGGGCTTCAACACGATGTACCCCGGCGACTTCAACGGCTACTTCGCCATCGGCGGCCAGACAGTGCTCGATCCGGTTGGTGTTGCTGCCGCTGACGCAGCCCTTGACTACGCCTCTGTTGGCTCTGACTTCTTCTTCCAGTTGGTGTTTGTTGCTGCCACTGCGTCCATCGTGTCCGGTGCTCTGGCAGAGCGGATCAAGCTGTGGCCCTTCCTGATCTTCGTCATCGTTCTGACCGGCTTCATGTATCCGATTTCTGGCTCGTGGAAGTGGGGTGGCGGCTGGCTGGACGCACGCGGTTTCTCTGACTTTGCAGGCTCTACCGTTGTGCACTCCGTGGGTGGCTGGGCCGCTCTGGCAGGTGCCATCATCCTTGGGCCGCGCTTGGGTAAGTACAAGGACGGCCGTATCAACCCGATGCCCGGCTCCAACCTGGCGCTCGCAACGCTCGGTACGTTCATCCTCTGGCTCGGTTGGTTCGGTTTCAATGGCGGCTCGCAGCTGGCCATGGGCACCGTGGGCGATATCTCTGACGTGTCGCGTATCTTCGCCAACACGAATATGGCCGCCGCGGCCGGTGCTGTGACCGCGCTGATCCTGACCCAGGTGATGTACAAGAAGCCTGACCTGACCATGGTGCTGAACGGCGCGCTGGCTGGTCTGGTGTCGATCACCGCAGAACCGCTTGCCCCGACGCTGTTTGGGTCCCTGTGGATCGGCGCCGTAGGTGGTGTGATCGTCGTGCTGACCGTGCCGATGCTCGACAAGATGAAGATCGATGACGTGGTCGGCGCGATCCCGGTACACCTCTTCGCAGGTATCTGGGGCACGATTGCCGTGATCTTCTACAACACCGAGGCCAACCTCATGACACAGGTGACCGGCATCGTTGCCTACGGCGTATTCACCTTCGCTGCCTCGCTGGTGGTGTGGATCATCCTGAAGATGGTGATGGGCATCCGGGTGAGCGAAGACGCGGAGCTTGCAGGGCTCGATATGGCCGAACTGGGCATGGAAGCCTATCCGGACTTCTCCAAGGGCTGATACCCTTCCTGTCAGTCCAAACTGGCCCCGGGCGAGCGCATCGCCCGGGGCTTTTTGTTTTCAGTGTTTCATAGAAGTCGGCAGGCTGCCTTGCGAACGCATACACTTCGTCAAGGGGGGCTCTGCCCCCGGCAGCTACGCTGCCTCCCCCGGAGTTTCACAAGACAAAGACAGTCTAGCAGGACATCAGAACTGCGCCGCGAGGCGACAGCCCTGATCAATTGCGCGCTTGGCGTCCAGCTCTGCAGCCACATCGGCGCCCCCGATCACATGGGGCGTGAGGCCCTTTTCGAGCAGCGTGTCAGCGAGGCTGCGTTGCGGCATCTGGCCCGCACACAGAACAATCGTATCCACCGGAACAATGCGCGGATTTTCCCGCGCCTCACCGGTGGAGATCATCAGACCTTCTGGCGAGATACTCTCGTAGTTCACACCCGTTTCCGTGCGCACCCCAAGGGCCTTCAATTCCGCCCGGTGGATCCAGCCCGTCGTTTTACCCAGGCGCTTGCCGGGCTTTTCTGCCTTGCGCTGCAAAAGTGTAATCTCACGCGCTGCAGGCTCTGGCACGGGCCCTGTCGGTGCCAGGCCACCGCGCGCGGTTTCAGGGTCATCAATGCCCCAGCTTTTCTGCCAGGCCTCCGGGTCTTCCGTCAGCGAATGCTCATGGGCAAGGAACTGCGCCATATCGAACCCGATGCCACCAGCGCCGACGATGGCCACTCGGGGGCCCACGGCGGCATTCCCAGCCAGCACATCCACGTAGCTGACAACATTCGGAGCATCCTGCCCGGGTATCTGCGGATCGCGTGGCGATACACCTGTCGCGATAACGACTTCGTCAAAGGACATGAGATCCTGCGCGGTGGCCACAGTTCCCAGCTTCACGTCGACGCCTTCAACCTCCAGCATTCGGCCGAACCAATCGACGAGGCCGTAGAACTCTTCCTTACCGGGCACACGCTTGGCCATATTCAGCTGGCCCCCGATCTTGTCAGACGCTTCAAACAGCGTGACATGATGGCCGCGCCCGGCTGCAGTGATGGCCGTCGACAAACCTGCCGGCCCTGCCCCGACAATCGCGATCTTGCGCGCGTGGGCCGCTGGCTCATAGGTGAGCTCGGTCTCATGGCAGGCCCTGGGATTGACAAGGCAAGAGGTCAGTTTGCCCGAGAAGGTATGATCAAGGCAGGCTTGGTTACAGGCAATGCAGGGCGCAATCTGCTCTGACTTTCCTGCCGCCGCCTTGGCGACAAAATCCGCGTCCGCAAGCCAGGGGCGCGCCATGGACACCATATCAGCGCATCCATCAGCCAGAACATCTTCCGCTACCTCAGGAGTGTTGATCCTGTTTGAAGTAATCACCGGGATGCCCACCTTGCCCATCAACTTTCGGGTGACCCAGGCAAAGCCTGCGCGCGGCACAGACGTGGCAATCGTGGGAATACGCGCTTCATGCCAGCCAATGCCCGTGTTGATGATCGATGCGCCCGCCTGCTCTACAGCTTGGGCCAGTTGTACGACTTCTTCATGGGTCGATCCGTTAGGAACAAGATCGATCATCGAGAGGCGGTAAATCAGAATGAAATCAGGGCCCACGGCTTCCCGCACCCGGCGGACGATTTCAATCGGTAGCCGGATCCGGTTCTCGTAGCTCCCCCCCCAACGGTCGGTCCGCTTGTTGGTATGGGTGACGATGAACTGGTTAATGAAGTAGCCTTCAGAGCCCATCACCTCGACGCCGTCATACCCCGCCTCTTTCGCGCGCACAGCGGCCGTCACAATGTCGGCGATCTGCTTTTCGATGCCGTCCTCATCCAGTTCCTTCGGCGGGAACGGCGAAATGGGCGATTTTACCGGCGACGGCGCCACACATTCCGGCCCATATGCATAGCGGCCCGCATGCAAAATCTGCATCGCAATCCGCCCACCCGCTTCATGAACACGGTCCGTGACAATGCGATGGTTCGAGATGTCTTCCGCTGAGAACAGGCCAGCGGCGCCTGGGAAAACGCCCCCCTCCCGGTTTGGCGCCATGCCGCCCGTCACGATCAGGGCGGCTCCCCCACGGGCCCTATCAGCATAAAAGGTGGCAACGCGGTTCCAATCGCCACGCTCTTCCAAACCGGTATGCATTGAGCCCATGAGCACGCGGTTCGGCAAAATCACGTGACCAAGATCGAGAGGGGCTAGAAGATTGGGATAGTCAGACATGGCTTCCTCCTGAACACTTACCCAAGGCTTTGCCACATCTTTGCCTGCCGTCACCCCAGAACGCTACGTCAGCCCCTGACAATCAGCCATTCGCCTTGGCGAAAATACTCCGGGGTCCGGGGCAGAGCCCCGAAAAAGCGCTGGAACGCCCCGGTTCCAGCGCCCGTGTCATGCCAAAACTCAGCTCGGGCGTTCACGCATTTCAGCCCGGATCTGCTGACGCAACAAATCGATTGGCACGGTCTTCCCGTCACGCTTGAAGCACCAGTAGGTCCAGCCGTTACAAGACGGCGCTCCTTCCAAGGCCGCGCCCACCTGATGGATCGAGCCTTTGACGTCATGTCCGATCAACGTCCCGTCAGCACGCACCTTGACCTTGTGACGACCATTGGACGACCACAGGTCCTCCCCAGCGCGCAGCATCCCCCGCTCCACAAGTGTCCCAAAAGGAACCCGCGGTTCAGCCCGCTTCGACGTGCTGACCTGTAAGGCTTCGGCCTCGATGCGCCGGGCCCGGGAAATCCGGTCCCGCGCAATCTCGACATATCCAGCCTCACGTTCAATACCGATGAAATGCCGCCCCAGCATCTTGGCCACGGCGCCTGTCGTGCCCGTTCCAAAGAACGGATCAAGCACCACATCGCCGGGATTGGTCGTGCCGATCAGCACGCGATGCAGCAAAGCCTCCGGCTTTTGGGTGGGGTGGGCTTTCGCGCCATCGGCCCCCTTCAGACGCTCATGGCCTGTGCACAGCGGGATAACCCAGTCAGACCGCATCTGAATGCCTTCGTTGAGCGCCTTGAGCGCCTCATAGTTGAAGGTGTACTTGCCCCCTTCCGTCTTGGAGGCCCAGATCATCGTCTCATGCGCATTTGTCAGCCGTTTGCCCCGAAAGTTCGGCATCGGGTTTGACTTGCGCCAAACTACGTCGTTCAGGATCCAGAATCCTGCATCCTGCAACTGCGCCCCCACACGGAAAATATTGTGATAGGAGCCGATCACCCAAATCGCGCCACCGGGCTTGAGGACGCGGCGGGCTGCGGCCAACCATTGCTTTGTAAATTTGTCATAGGCCGCAAAGGACGAAAACTGGTCCCAGTGGTCGTCAACCGCGTCCACTTCACTGTTGTCAGGGCGGTGGAGCGCCCCCTTGAGCTGCAAATTGTAAGGCGGATCCGCAAAGATCAGGTCTACCGACCCTTCAGGCATCGCGTTCATCTCCGCAATGCAATCGCCTTGAATCACTTTATCAAGCGGCAGTGTCGATTGACCTGCCGCGACATTTTTTGTCGCCATGTCCGAACTCTTGTACTTTTTCTGCCTCTGGGCGGCCGCGTGTTCCCGCGATCTCTTCCCTTGAGGCCAAAATGCGCCAACAGCGATTCGGCGTCAATTTATTTATTGGGAATCAAGGCTTTATGGCAGATTGGCCACACAACATATTGCGTATGGGTGCAAAGGAACGCCTATGATGTGGGGTCACCCCCAAATCTTGCAGCGCATTTAGATGCGCTTTTGTTGGATAGCCTGCGTTCTGAGCCCAGCCATAACCGGGAAAAGACAGGTCCAGTTCGGCCATACGCGCATCGCGCGCCTGTTTCGCCACAATGGATGCCGCCGCGATTGACAGGCTGCGCGCATCGCCCTTCACAAGCGCAGTGGCCGGGCAAAGCAGCCCCTCAGGCACTCTGTTGCCATCCACAAGCGCATGACCGGGCTGGTCAGCAAGCCCTGCTATGGCCCGGCGCATCGCGACCATGGAGGCCTGCAGGATATTGAGCGCATCAATTTCTTCCACGCTCACATGCACGATTGAGACCTGCGCCACATCGGCAAGCGCTTCGGCCAGTTCTGCGCGCTTGCGGGCCGTGAGCTTTTTGCTGTCATTCAACCCATCGGGGATGGCCTTTGGGTCGAGGATAACCGCAGCCGCGGTCAACGGGCCCGCCAAGGGGCCGCGCCCGACCTCGTCCACTCCGGCAACGGGGCCTTCCACCCCCTGATAGAGCTGGGCTTCAAACTGGAAATCGGGCGTTGCGCGTGTTTTGGCCATGCCCCTGTCTGAAACCGAAGGCATGGATTTGCAACCAACCAAAAAAGGGCGGAGCCCATGCGCTCCGCCCTCCCTGCCGGACCGGCACCAGACGGGACTTTGGTGCCCCTCGACAGATACGCTCATCTGCGGGCAATCTGCACGTTGTTGTTGAGCAGGCAGCGCTGACCATAGGCATCAATGGTGCGGCGGGGCAGGTCGACCGTCCGCAGGCAACGAGACGGCAAACGCGCAAGCGCAACACCTTCCCTGCGCAGACACGGCACGCCAAACACCGCCCGACGCCCGCGGTTTGTCTCAACCGTTCGGCGGCAGGACGCAGGCACAGCGCGTCGTCCAGTATCGGGGTGCGGGCGGACCGCAGGCTTTTTCTTATCCTTGAGGCCATTGACGATAATCGCCAGGGCCGCCGCTCCGAACAGAAAACGCGCAACTTCATCTGCGTCGGCGGCGTGGGCCCGCGTGGGGGCGAGGCTGCTCACTGCAAGGGTGGCAGCAAGGATTGTGGCAGCGACTGTCTTGATCATGGGGGATCTCCCTGAAATCTGGGGCCGGGCTGCACCCGGCTGTGATGCGATGGGGGGAAGGTGGGGCCAGCGCTGCCTGTCAGGCAATTTCAGGCCATTGAAATCGCATATCACTGGGACTGCGGAGGGTGTGTTATTGAATATCAAGTCGCGCCACAGCACAGTGGAAGGCATGAAACGTCTCGAAACACTTCTGCTAATCGCTGGCCTTGCCATGGCAACAGCCGCCCCTGCAGGGGCAGCCTGTTTTGCTGATTACAAAGCCAAACGCGACAATCCCCTGAAGCTGCATTACGGCGTGGCTCAGATTGAGGGGCCTTGCACAATCAAGTCTGCAGCCCGCGAAATTGCACCCCGCGTGGCACGCGATGGCTGGCAACTTCTGAATGTGGTATCCGTTTTTGACGAAGCAGGATTGGATCAGAGACAAAAAAGTGCAGGCACCTTCTTCCTCCGTTACTGACGCTCGCCGATCTGGCGCCCGTATCGTTATGTTCGGGCTGATCGGCATCATTGCGATCCTTGGCATCGCAGCGCTTTTGCTGTTTTTCAATCTGCCCGATGCAAATGCGTTCAACGCGCGGGTTGAGAGGCTATTTGTCGAGAACGACGATCTGACATCAGCCGCTGAGATCAAACTGCTCGAGATTCTCGCGCAGTCAGGCACAGCGTTCTCGGATGTGCTGGCCAGCTACAGGGTGGTGATCTTTGTCTTGCTGGTTTTTTCAGCCGCGCTGCTGGTGGCCGCTCTCGGGCTGCTCGTCACCTTGGTGATGCTGAACCGACGCGTGGGCGAGATCGAGCGTGCCGGCTTGCAGGTGACGTCTCTGATCGTCAGCCGAGCGGAACGCTCCGTCTATCTCAACGACATGGAGTTCAAACTCACGGAAGCGGCGATTGAAACACTGGCCGTCTTGGCTGAGGCACGTATGGATGGCGATGTGATGACCGGAGCCGCCCTTGAAGCCATGATACAAGGCAGAGACGAGTCTGACTGCGAAGAAGCCGCTGGCGCGACCCGAGTCAAACGCCTCCGCGATAGCCTTGGCAACCAGATGGTCGCCGAAATGCTGGTCAGAACCATTGCCCGCCGCGGCTATGTACTCTCTGTAGACCCGGCCGCGATTCGCATGATCTGAACGCTCAAGGGGGGCCAGCCCCCCTGGCCTTCGGCCTACCCCCCGGAGTATTTCAAAGACAAAGACTAATAGCTGTCTTTGTCTCCCGAAACTCTGGGGGAGTCCGCAAGGACGGGGGCAAAGCCCCCACGCGCCGCGGGCGCCCCGGCACGCGGCGCTCCCGCGTCAGCCGATCGCGCCGCGTATGCCGCCCGTTTGCCCACGATCAAGCAAAAGATGGTCCAGGATAACACAGGCCGCCATAGCTTCGGCAACAGGGACAGCTCGGATTCCGACACATGGATCGTGGCGCCCCTTGGTAATGATCTCCGTCTCGGAGCCAGCTTTTGTGATCGTCTTGCGTGTCGCCAGAATGGAACTTGTGGGCTTTACAGAGAAGCGGACCACGATGTCTTGGCCAGTCGCAATACCGCCCAAGATGCCGCCTGCGTGGTTGCTGCCATAGACGGGCCGTCCATCCTCCCCCATGGAGATCTCATCGGCGTTCTGAACACCCGTGAGGGCCGCTGCAGCCATGCCGTCGCCAATCTCAACCCCTTTGACCGCGTTGATAGACATCATTGCGGCGGCAAGATCGGTGTCCAGCTTGCCATAGATCGGCGCCCCCAGGCCCTCGGGCACGCCGCTGGCTGTCACCTCGATAACCGCGCCAACGCTGTCGCCAGACTTGCGTAAACCATCGAGATAGCCTGCCCATTCCGCAGCCGCTTTGGCATCGGGAACCCAAAATGGATTGCGAGCGATCTCGTCCCAATCGAACCGGGCCCGATCAATGCTCTGGGTCCCCATCTGCACCATGTAGCCTGTAACCCGCACTTGCGGCGCCAGTAGCTCCAAAGCAGCGCGGGCGATCCCTCCCGCAGCGACACGCGCAGCCGTTTCGCGCGCCGAAGAGCGCCCACCGCCGCGGTAGTCACGAATACCGTATTTTTGCCAGTAGGTGATATCCGCATGCCCTGGCCGAAACTTCTCGGCGATATCCCCGTAATCCTTGGAGCGTTGATCCGTGTTGCGGATCATCAACTGAATCGGTGTGCCTGTGCTCACCCCGTCAAACACCCCAGACAGGATTTCAACAGTGTCTGGCTCTCGGCGTTGGGTGGTGTACTTGCTTTGCCCGGGCTTGCGCTTATCCATCCAGTGCTGGATTGCGTCTGCCGTCACGGGCACACCCGGTGGGCAGCCGTCCACGGTTGCCCCGAGGGCCGGACCATGGCTTTCGCCCCACGTGGTGACGCGAAACAGATGTCCGAATGTGTTGAAGCTCATGACGGGACTCCCTCTCTGGGGATACGCTTAACCCTCACGCTGCCTGTCAGCAAGGCGGCGACGGCGCGCATCGGCATGAGAGGTTATGAAAGACACCAGCCTGTCCACGGCAATGATCAAGGTCGTGGTCAACCAGACGGGCATGTCATACTTGGCAGCGAGGCCGAAGCAGAAATAGATCAGCCAGACAAACCCCAGCTCGAAACACAAAATACTTAGACGTATTCCCCCATGGGCGCCTCCTTTCTCCTGAATTTTGGTGATGCCTCTTCGTAGCAAAAAATACGGCCGAATTCAACGATATCCAAACCGTAGGGGAAGGGTTTAGAACGGCACCGCACAAAAAAGAACGCGGCCCCGAGGGACCGCGTTCCAAGCTGTTTTTCAAAGGGTGCAGATCACTCTGCTGGCATGCCCTTGGCACGTGCCTTGACCGGCGCCCACAGGCGCTTGTTGGTCAGGTACAACAGCACCGAAAGCACCGAGAGGAACACAACGCCGACAAAGCCGGCCTCTTTGCGCGCCATCATCTTGGGCTCCGCTGTCCACATCAGGAATGCGGCCACGTCTTGGGCCAGATCTTCCACATCCGTGGGCGATCCGTCGATATATTCCACATCATCGCCCCAGAGCGGCGGCGACATAGAAATCCAGCCACCGGGATAGGCCGTGTTCTCATAGAGCACCGCCCCGGCCTCTTCTTTCTCTTCGCCCGTATATCCCGCCAACAAGGACGCGATATACTCCGCGCCGCCCATGCCGTTGATCAGCTGGCTGATGCCGGTGCCATAGGGGCCGTGGAAACCCGCGCGGGCCTTGGCCATCATCGACAGGTCCGGTGCGCCGGCGGATGTCACCTCAGGGAAGTTGTCCGAAGGAATGGCAGGGCGGAAATCACCCTCGCCATCATACAGAAGCGGATCCCATACTTCGTAGAACTCAGCATAAGCGCGCACCTGATCCTCAGGCAGCTGTGGGCCACCCTCGTCAGCAAGCGTGCGCAACGGCACGTATTTCAGGCCGTGACAGCTGGAGCACACTTCAGTGTAGACTTGGAGGCCGCGCTGTAGCTGCATCTGATCGAAAGTGCCAAACGGCCCTTCAAATGAGAAATCGTAGTCCTTCACGTAACCCGCACCGCCAGCGGCGTGGGCGGCGCCCCCCGTAAGGGAGAGCGCCAAAACAGCGGACACGATGGCTTTCTTGAACATTGGAGACGTTCCTTTTCGTGTCTTTATTCGGCCGGGGTCGCAGCAGAGCTACCAGCGCCGCCTTGATCATCACCGTAGTGGGCCTTGAAGTCATCTTCGATGGTTGACGGTGTCGGCAGCGGCTTCTCGATCACACCCAACAGAGGCAGGATGACCAAGAAGTAGGCGAACCAGTAGGTGGATGCGAGCAGCGACAGGCTTGCATAGGGCTCTTCTGCCGGCATGGCACCGAGCCACATCAGGAAGAAGAAGTCTGCTACGAGCAGTGCAAACCAGATCTTGAACTGCGGGCGATACCGACCCGAACGCACCGAGGAGGTATCCAGCCAAGGTGCCAGCGCCATCACAGCGATCGCACCAAACATGGCCAGCACGCCGAAGAACTTCGCGTCGATCACGCCGAACGAGATCCACTCAACCGCGATCACCACCCACACATCGGCGGTGAAGGCCCGCAGGATCGCGTAGAAGGGCAGGAAGTACCATTCGGGCACGATGTGCGCAGGCGTCGCTAGCGGGTTTGCCTCGATGTAGTTGTCAGGGTGGCCAAGGTAGTTGGGCATGAAGCCAACGATGGCGAAGAACACAACGCCGATCACGGCCAGTGCAAACAGGTCCTTGATCACGAAGTAAGGCCAGAACGGCAGGGTGTCGCGCTCTGCTTCTTCCTTGGATGTCCGACGCACTTCAACACCGGTTGGGTTGTTGTTGCCGGTGCTGTGGAAGGCCCAGATGTGCACCGCCACGAGGCCGGCAATCACGAAGGGCAGCAGGTAATGCAGCGAGAAGAAGCGGTTCAGCGCGGGCTGTCCAACAGCGGATGCGCCCAGCAGCCACGTCTGCAGCGCCTCGCCCACGAAGGGGATCGCGCCGAACAGGCCGGTGATCACAGCCGTGCCGTGGAAGGACATCTGGCCCCAGGGCAGAACGTAGCCCATGAACGCGGTGCCCATCATCAGCAGATAGATGAGCATGCCGATGATCCATGTCACTTCGCGCGGCGCTTTGTAGGAGCCGTAGTAGAGGCCACGGAAGATGTGCGCATATACCGCCACAAAGAACAGCGATGCGCCGTTCATGTGCAGGTAGCGGATCATGTGGCCACCGTTCACGTCGCGCATGATGTGCTCGACGGAGGCGAAGGCCAGATCCACATGCGGCGTGTAATGCATCACCAGCACGATGCCAGTGATGATCTGCAGCACGAGGGTAAAGGTCAGGACGATGCCCCAGATCCACATCCAGTTCAGGTTTTTGGGTGTGGGGATCATCAATGTATCATAGGCGAGGCCTACGATCGGCAGGCGGCTGTGGAGCCACTTTTCGAAGCCGCTTTTCGGTTCGTAGTGATCGTGCGGAATTCCGGACATGAGCTGCGGTCTCCCTTAACCAAGCTTAATTGTTGTTTCGTCGACAAATTCGGCCTGCGGTACCAGCAGGTTCTGCGGCGCCGGGCCTTTGCGAATGCGGCCGGCCGTATCGTAGTGCGAACCGTGGCAGGGGCAGAACCAGCCTCCGAACTCGCCCGCGCCGTCGCCCAGCGGAACGCATCCAAGGTGCGTACACACGCCCATCTGCACCAGCCATTCGCCGGCCTCGTCAAGTGCGCGGTTCTCATCGGTAGCGTCGACGCCATCGCTGAGGTTGTCGTTGCGCGCGATCGGATCTTGCAGATCGGACATATCAACATCGCGCGCTGCGGCGATCTCATCGGCGGTACGGCGGCGGATGAACACGGGCTTGCCCTGCCACAGGACAGTGATCTGGGTGCCTTCTTCAACGGCCCCCACATCCACGCGGATCGATGCCAGCGCAAGCACGTCCGCCGACGGGTTCATCTGGTTGACCAGAGGCCAGACAGCGGCACCAGCAGTCACAGCTCCGGCACCGGCAGTTGCGTAGTACAGGAAGTCGCGGCGCGTTGCTTCGTGATCTTCGGCTTGGGACACAGGTATTCCCTCTCTAGATTGCGTTGCGGCTTAAGCCATTCGAAACGGTCTATGGCGCGCCTGACTCGCAGCGCGCAAGATTTTTCTCACGCCCGTTTAGACTCGGCGACATAGAGCGTCTATCGGACAATGCGGCGCATCCGCGACCGGATGACGCACAGAAGGGTAAAATCCCCCCAAAACGAGGCAAAATGCCCCAAGCTTGGGCATCTAAAGCGCAATTGAGTTGGGCGCATTCATCATCCTCCGAAAAAGCTGCAGCAGAGGTAGATTTCTCGTCCCCCTTTGCTACTTCCGGAAGGTCAGTGTTATAGCCAACACAGATGTTTTAGACTTTGGGAGTTCAAAATATGACGGGACAGCTGATGAGAGCCACTGCCATGGCCTGCGTGCTGGGTGTGCCCCTTGGCACCGCTGCGGCCCATGCCGAAATGCAGCTTTCTTTTTACCTAGGCGCACAGTCGTCCCCCCATTCAACTGTCAACTACGCGGAGCCAGGCGACAGCTTCAGCTTTCGGGCAGGTTGGGAAGGCCGTTCGGCCGAGACACCCCCCTATTACGGCGTGCGGGCCACATGGTGGCGCTCCGAAAACGTGGGCTTCGGGGTCGAACTCAATCACGCGAAAGTCTACCTCGAAGATGACATTCGGGCTGCCAATAACTTCGACAGATTCGAACTCACCGACGGAATCAACATCGTTACAGTGAATGCATTCTATCGTTGGCCGGGCCGGTGGGCCTCTGGCCGGCTGACACCCTATGTCGGCGGCGGCGCGGGCCTGTCGATCCCCCATGTGGATGTGCAGCGCGACGGCGGCCCCAAAACCTTCGAATATCAAGTGACCGGCCCGGCCGTCGCTTGGATGGCTGGCTTTAACTATGACATCAATGACACGTGGGGCGTGTTCGCGGAGTACAAGGGCACCTATTCCATGAACGAGGCCGACCTGGCAGGCGGCGGCAGCTTCTCAACCGATATCATCACCAATGCGTTGAATCTCGGCGTCAGTTACAATTTCTGAGCACACGCTCGATCCCGGTATCGATGGCGCAGCCTGTACGGGCTGCGCCTTTTTTATGCGCCGCGCTCAGGACGGCGCAGAGCGTTGGAAGCTGTCACGTTCGGAGAAGGTGCCAAACCACGCAGCCAGAGAGGGCCGCCCCGCGCGCCAATCGCGCGCTTCATGGCGGAAATCGAGATACCCAAGCGCGGCCGCCGTGGCGAGGTGGCCGATGTCCATAGGGCCGTGCAGGTGACTCAGCCACCGAGCCTCGATCGCGTCCAACGCGCGGCTCACCTTATCCCACTGCGCCTCCACCCAAGCGTCATAGACCATTTCTTCGGGACGGCAGCGCCCCTCATAAACCATCAAAACAGCCGCATCCATGATGCCATCTGCCGTCGCCTCCAGAACCATGGCTTCCCACTTGCGGGCCTCTGGGTAGAACCCCCCGCCGGCCAACGCATCAAGGTACTGGCAGATCACCCGGCTGTCATAGAGCGCGGGGCCATCCGTGCGCTCAAGGGCTGGGATCTTGCCCAGGGGGTTTTCAGCCACCGGCATGTTTGAGCTGTCCATGGGGCTTCCCCCCGATGCCACCAGTTCGACACTGTCTTCCTGGCCCGATTCGATCACCAGAAGATGGACCTTACGCACGAAAGGCGATGCCGCGTTGTGGTAGAGCTTCATTCAGGGGTCCTCCAGATAGGGCTGTGCGGGGCCTCAACGCGCCGCGTTCGGCCCATCCTGCGCCGCGCGTCAGGGAAGTTACAGCCCCCAAGTGGCACCCGCGCATCTAACTGTCGTCAACGCCCCGCATAAGGGCAGACAAAACCGCCGTTTCCGAGCCGGGTGAAAAGGCCTCTACCCCATCTGCAGCCCCAAGCCGGGCGGGCTGTGTTTTGTTCTGGCCGAGCTTCCACGTGCCCGAGATTTCGTCGATCTCAAGCGTGAACAGCAGAATCTGCCGCATCATGCGCGCCAGCATCTGCGGTGTCATCTTCGCAGTTTGCCAAGGCTGCTTTGCGGGCAGCATTGTTTCGAAATGCGCAGACACTCGATCAAGATGCGCCCGCAGATCCGCCTCCGGCGCGGGCCGAAGCACGCCGCGCAGATGCACGGCCACATAATTCCAGGTCGGCACCTGATCTTGCAGGCCATACCAGTCGGGCGAGATATAGCCATCGGGCCCTGTCACCGACAGAACAGCGGGCGCGGGCGCCCCCATCCGGGCAATCGGATTGGAGCGCACGAGATGAAGCTCCGCCTGCGTGCCCTCAGCGCTCAGCAGAAAGGGAACGTGGCTGAGTTGGGGAGCTTGGGATCCGTTGACGCAAAGGGTGCCAAAGCCCCGCTCGCGGGCAAACGCCAGATTGCGGGCAGTGTCTTCCTGGCGAAACGCTGGGTTGGGATGCATGGAGGTTACTCGTCAATGAATGAAACAGTGCAGGTTAGCCTAGGCCGCGCGAGGGGAGAGAGGCGCGCGCGCACCCCATGGAGGCTTACTCCGCGACACGCCCGGACAAGCGCCCATCGCGCACCCCGGTGATGGTGGTTGCCACCACGCTGCCCACCGCCTGCTCCGTCTCAAAATTGACCTCGGCAAACTGTTCGGTCCGCCCCATGAGCGGGCTTTCCATCAAGACGCGATGGGCGCGGCCCACCTGAGCTTGAAGATGGGTCTCAACCGCACGTGCACCTGCCGCACGCAAACGGGCTGCGCGTTCCTTGATCAGGCGCCCATCGGTTTGGGGCATCCGGGCTGCTGGCGTACCGGGGCGTGGCGAATAGGGAAACACGTGCAGCCATGTCAGATGGCAGCTGTCCACCAGTGCCAGCGCGTTTTCAAAAGCGGCCTCGGTCTCGGTGGGGAAACCGGCGATAATATCCGCCCCAAAAGTGATACCTGGCCGTGCGGCGCGGGCCTCTTCGCAAAACCGAATGGCATCGCCAGACAGGTGCCGACGTTTCATCCGCTTCAAGATCAGATCGTCACCATGCTGAAGGCTGAGATGAAGATGCGGCATCAAGCGCGGCTCTGTTGCAATCGCGTCCATGAGCGCATCGTCGACTTCAATGGAGTCGATCGAGCTGATCCTCAGACGCGCCACATCCGTCAGCCGCAAAATGCGGCGCACCAGATCCCCAAGCGGCGGTGTCCCGGGAAGATCCGCGCCCCAGGAGGTCAGATCGACCCCGGTCAACACGATTTCCTGATACCCGCGCTCCACCAGCCGGTTCACCTGATCCACAACCACCCCCGCCGGCACTGAGCGCGAATTGCCCCGGCCATAAGGGATGATGCAGAAGGTGCAGCGGTGATCGCAGCCGTTCTGCACCTGAACATAGGCGCGCGCGCGCGTGCCGAACCCGTCGATCAGATGCCCGGCCGTCTCCGTGACGGACATGATGTCATCCACCTGCACGGGCTCTGTCGACCCAATCAGATCTGGCGCCATGGCGGCCCAGGTTTCGGGCTGCATCTTCTCGGTATTGCCGATGACGCGATCGACTTCTTCCATCGCAGCAAAGCTGTCGGGATCGGTCTGGGCGGCACACCCCGTCACGATCAACGTGGCGTTCGGGTTTTCCCGGCGCAGCTTGCGAATATCCTGGCGCGCCTTGCGCACAGCCTCTGACGTGACCGCGCAGGTGTTCACGATGACAGCGTCATCGAGACCAGCCTTGTTGGCCAGATCCTTCATTGCTTCTGTCTCATAGGCGTTCAGGCGACACCCATGGGTAGAGAATACGGGGGCTTTACGATCCATCTGCCACCCCGCTGAGAAAGGCCGCTGACAATTCGCCCGCAAAGACCAGCGCGGTGGGGCCAGTCATGCGCACCCCGTCTGGGCGCCAGTCAATCTCGATCAGCCCCCCATCCAACTCGATCTGGACCGCCCGCCCGGTCAGACCCCGGCGTGCCGCCGCAACCGCAGTTGCACAGGAAGAAGAGCCGGAGGCCAGCGTGATCCCAACGCCGCGCTCCCATACCCGCATCCGCAGCCTGTCCGGCCCGATGACATGGGCCACCTGAACATTGGTGCGCTCGGGGTAGAGCGGGTGATGCTCATGCTGCGAGCCAAACCGTTCGAGATCGATGCTTTCGGCATCCTCCACAAAGAAGGTGCAGTGAGGGTTGCCCATGCCCGTTGCCGTAGGCGCGCCTTCAATCGGCAACGCCAACGTATCCATTTCCGAGGCCAAGGGCACGTCACGCCAATCAAGGAGCGGCACCCCCATATTGACCTCCGTCAGGCCATTCCCGCGCTCCCGGCACTCCAAAAGCCCGCGCTCGGTGCGCAGCCGCAGGGTGGTCTGGCCAGTCTCGTCCAGGAGCAAGCGCGCCACGCAGCGCGTTGCATTGCCACAGGCCCCCGATATCGACCCGTCGGCATTATAGAAAACAAGCGCACCATCCGCTTCGGCATCGGATTCCAGCACGGCCAGTTGATCATAGCCGACACCGCGATGCCGATCGCCCAGCGCGCGCGCCAGTGCCGCCGACACCGTCACCCCACCCGCACGGTTGTCCAGAACAACGAAATCGTTGCCCAGCCCATGCATCTTGAGAAAGGGTAACCCCGCGGGGGTGATATGTGTCGGAGCGTCCTGCATGTGCGCGCATATACGCCCGAAGACGCAAATTGCAAAGAACTGCCTGCAGGCAACGGTGCCGCATGGTGTTTTGAGCAGGCACCAAGCCCTGATTTTTGCCGGTCATGAAATTTACTGAAGTTTGGGGGGTTGACCCCTCCGGCGCGGTCTCCTAAACGGCAGTCCTCGAGTGGGCCGTTAGCTCAGTTGGTAGAGCAACTGACTTTTAATCAGTGGGTCGCAGGTTCGAATCCTGCACGGCTCACCACTGAACCTCCAAGACAGATCAATGACGCTTGGCACGCGTGCTATCAATTCGCTTGCGAATAAAAGCAGCCGCAACGGACTTTCCTGCGCGATCGGCACCATGAAATTCAGATTGCGCTTGATAACACCATTACATCCGCATCGTCGGCCGCGCCATCGTGCCAAGTACGGCGGGCAATGAGATTCGATCTTGTTGAGCGAACGGCGCGCAAAACATCCCTGCGGCTTCCCAGCACTAGCCGTGCTCAACACCCGCAATCGCTGATTGCTTTGCCAAATCCTTCTCAGTTTTAAACTGTTGCCTGCGCGCGTATGCGGATTGGCCTTCCGCAAGCCTCTGCATGCGCCTGCGCAGCAGGCGAATGGCCAACCATGCTGGTACAGGGCGGACGAGGCGTGACACGCGCGGCGCAAATCGGCTGTAGAGTGGATCATCGCGCGCGACTATATCCTCGCAGGAGCCGGGATCCCCCTGGCGCCCTGCCCGCCCGTAAAGCTGCCGGTCGACGCGGCGGCTTTCGTGATGCTCTGTGAGAATGACATGCAGCCCTCCGGCAGCGCGTGCAGCAGAGCTGAGGCTGATATCCGTCCCCCGCCCTGCCATATTGGTTGCTACGGTAATGGCCCCAAGCGCACCAGCGCGCGCAATCAGATCAGCCTCGTCGGCATCCTGGCGGGCGTTCAGCACGACATGGGGGAGCCCTGCGCTCTTGAGAGCATTGGAAACCATCTCTGAGGCGCTGACGGTGCGCGTACCCACCAAGACCGGCCGCCCTTGGGCATGCATCTCGGCGCAACGCGCCACGATGGCAGCGATCTTGGCGGGCGCATTCGGCAGAAGCTGGGCACCAAGAAATCTCCGCTGGCTAGCGACATGCGGCGGCACGGCATAGGTTGTCAGATCGAAAAAGCTCCGCATCTCACCAGAGATCTCAAGGCCTGTTCCCGTCATGCCAGACATACGCAAATATTGCCGAAAAAAGCGTTGATAGGTGACCCGCGCAATTGTTTGGCGCAATGCGGTTGGCACCAGCCCTTCTTTGACTTCGATGCATTGATGCAAGCCACCTTCCCATGAACGGTCCGGCATCGGACGGCCCGTGCTCTCATCCACGATGACAATTGCAGGCTCCAACGTGTCTGGATCCATTCCGATTATATAGTCGCGGTCCCGCACGTAGAGATGCAGCGCCTGTAGCGCCTGGCGCACCCGTTCTTCCCGCGCACCGGCCACATGCCACAGCCCACCCAGCGGATAGGCCAGCGAGGCAATTCGGGCGCGTCCGGTATCTGTCAGCCTTATGCGGCGCGCGCGCGCCTCCTGAAACCAGTCGGCGCCTTCCGTGAGTTGCCGCGCAACCCGCAACGCATCGATATAAGGGGCCGGGTCAGGGGGCATGTCCTGGCTCGCGGAAATGATCAGCGGCGTGGATGCCTCGTCGACCAGAATGCCATCCGCTTCGTCGACAATCGCAAAATGGAGGCCCGGCAGGATGGTGGGTTGCGGTTTCGGTTGGCCTGGCGCACCGATGGCCGCACGCAGCAGTCGCCGCGCAGGACTGCGTGCGGGACCAAGCGCCACGATGTCCTTGAGATAATCAAAGGCGACCTCGGTATTGTTCACATAGACGATGTCCTGAGCATAGGCGGCCGGGCGGTCCCCCTTGTCTGTATTCGAGGTGACGACCCCAAGCGATAGGCCCAAACGTGCAAAAATCGGCTGACCGTTTTCAGCGTCTCGCTCTGTCAGATAATCATTGACTGTAATGACCTGTGGCCGCATCCCAGCAATAGCGGCTGCCCCAGCCGCCAATATTGCCGTGAAGGTTTTGCCTTCGCCTGTTGCCATCTCGAGCATTGCGCCGTCTAGCAGCAAGAGCGCGCCGGAAACCTGCACGGGCCTGGGCCGCATGCCGCGTTCCTGGAAGGCCGCTACGGCGACAAGCGCCACTGCGCGCTCCAGCAGGTCTGGCCGAAGGCCATACTCCCGAAACTCTGCGCGTAGATCTTCCACGCGTGCGCCCAGTTCTGATGCGGGACAGTCCTGATTTTGCTCTAGCCCTCGCAGCACGGAAGCGATGCGCTGACGGCCTCGCAAGCGCCTTGGCCCGATGGCGGTCAACCCGCCTTTCAACGCCCGCCAGGTTCTATCGACCCAGTTCATCGGGGGTACCCGACGCTGCACATAGGGCCGATATACCTGCTGAGAGGCCGGCAATAGGCGGCGTGGGGGGAAGAGCCGCGCGATCATAGTTCTATCAGACCTGCAATATTGCGGCGCATTGCTTCAACCATCCGCGGCCCAAGCGGCTGCCAAGGGTGCACCAACTTGATGTAGACACGCCCCCCAATCGGCGCGTCTAGGCCCTCGGGAAGGATGGCGTCATAGGTGAAAATACGCTCTGTCGCGCGTTGCGTGCCCCCCTCTGATGGCAGGGCAGGCACCGGTCCGCCCGCGCTGCGCGCCAAAATCGGAGATGGCAGGTCGAAGGCCCCTGTCGAAACCCTGCCCTCAAGCATCGCCTGTCTGGTGATGGCTTCATGCGGCAGTTGAAACTCCACCCGACGCACGCCCTCTTCGATCGCAGCCACGTCTTTTTGCAGGGCCACGAAACGCACCCGGTCTGACGTGCCTGGGATTACATGGCCCACCCGTTCTGAGCGCCTGACATGACGCCCGACCAGGTTTCCGGGCGCGGCAATCGGCTGAAAGACACCGTCGATGCCCGCAATCATCACCCGATCTGCCGCCCGGGCCTCTTCGCGGCGCAATTGTGCGGCTGCATCCTCCACACCAATTTCGGCCAGACGCGCTTCAGCAGGCCCCTCAAGCTGCGCGATCCGAAGCCCGACACGGGCCTCTTTCAAGCGCGCGCGCAAGGCTTTAAGGCGCATCTCTGACAGGGGGTTTGCCAAGCGCACCAAGGTCGTGCCCGGTGCCACATTCGCGCCTGCCATGCCAGGCACCGTCTCGATCTGTCCCTCCGCAAGCGCGATCACCTCTGCTCCTTGGGGCGCGCGGACAACCCCTTGTGTCCAGGTCGCATTGGGAAGTGGAACCGCGAACAGGAAACCGAGAACCACCGCACAGCCTGCCGCGGTCAAGGCATAGGCGCGGGTGCGGGTGCGTTGCAGCCGGGGGGACGTTGCGATGTGCCAGAGCCCCTTTGCCAGCGGCTTGCCCACGGAAAGAACAAGGGACCAGATCGCAAGGATAACGCCCAGCACAAAGAAGCTGGAGGCCACGTAGAGCCCAATCGTCAATGACAGGAACACTCGATACACAAACGCGGCAGGCGCGTAGAACGTGTAAGCTGCCTTTTCAAAGACAGAGTAAGGGCGCCGCGGCACGTCCCGGGCAGCGAATAGCACCCGGTCGGCCCAATCTCCCCATGCCTTGTTTGCGCGCTGCGCCAAATTGGGCAGGCCAAACAGGTCTGTCATAACAAAATACCCATCAAACTTGAGAAGTGGGTTGCCATTTACCAGAACGGTTGAGACGCCACCAACCAGCATCACGTTGAACAAAACTGCGCGCCAAGGGCCCGGATCTGCTTCACGCCAAAGCAGAAAAGCCAGCCCGGCAAGCGCTGTTTCAACCACGATTCCGGCGCTGGAAATGCCTGCCCGCGCCCAGCGGCTTTCAAGCTTTGCTGCTTCGGTCGCATCCACATAGGGGACAGGCATGAAAACCAGCAGCATGATACCAAACTCTGGCACATGCACACGGTGGCGTCGGGCCACCCAGCCATGGCCAAATTCGTGCAGCATTTTGATCACCACATAGGTGCCTGCGATGGTGGCGATGCTGCCCGCCGTCCAGACCTGATCGGTAAAGGCGTTCGCAATGGCCGTGCGATCGGCAAGGGCCAGCCCGCCAGAATAAATAACAAATGCCAGCCAGAGCACGAAACCAAACCAGCCGGTAAGCGGGCGCACAAGGGGTTCGGTCACTGCCAGTAGGGCGCTGGGGTCGAAAAGCGGTATCCGCGTTGATAATGGACCCATCAGATTTTGCTTAAGCAGCTTGCGGTCTTGCTTTCCACGCCGCTCTTCCCGCTCCAAAACATCCGGTGCAATATCGGCGATCACAAGATCCTGCCCGTGCAACTGACTGAGCACCTGCACGGCCTCGGACTGGGTCGGAGCCGTCTCACCCATGCGATTGATCAAGTCTTCCCAGGCCATGCCAAATGGCGTGTCGCCATCGAAGGTGGCCACAAGGCGGGCCGCACCAATGGTCAAGCGGTGCGATCGTCCTGTCAGCGCATCGAAAAGCAGATAATGTGCCCCTCCCGGGCCCCGGCGCCGCTCCAGGCGCACCTGGGGCGCGAGCTTCGGCGTCAAATCCGCGACGCGATACCACTGATCAGACAGGAAGGGGCGTTCTGCAACTGACATCGTTCAGGGCCGCCAACGCCAAGTTTGCAAGGCCAACCAGCCACGCAGGCGACGGGTCCAAATCGTCCAAAGTCGCTGCTCGCCCGCCTCAAGACGCGCAAACCCCTCAAGCCCTGGCACCAAGCCGTCAGGTACGGAACCAGAAAGCTCCGCTTCAGCCGTGAACAGGCGGCGTCCTTCCACCTCTCCAGCAACGGGCGTGATCGCCGTCACAGTCAGCGGCAGTCGCAGGTTGGGCTCCGAAGCCAGTGCAAGCGTGCCACGCATGCCGGGTCTGACCAAAGCCAGGTCGCGTTCATCAATACCCAATTCAACCTGCAGCCCGTCCCCAGCGGCGATCTCATGCAGTAACTCACCAGCCTCCACCGGAGCCCCAAGTCGACGCCTGTGATCACCCGACAGCACTGTGCCGGACACCGGCGCACGAATCCGCATGCGCTCCAGTTGCGCGATCGCCAATGCAAACTCAGCTTCGGCCGCTTCTAATCGAGAGGCCGTCAAGGCCCGACCCGACGCGTCATCTTCAGATAGGGCAAGTCGCGCTTCTTGGCGCAAGCGCCGGATCTCACCCGAAAGTCGTTCCGTCTCAAGTTGTAGATCCCGATCATCCAGCGCCACTAAAAGATCGCCCTCCGCCACCCTGTCGCCAGGCCGGATATCGGCCTGTTCGATGAAGCCCGCAACAGGAGCAACAGCAGCGCGCTGTTCGGTGCCCAAAAGCGTTGCATCAGCCCCAAGACGCAAAGCCCCTTTTAGGAAGAAAGGTAGGGCGAGTGCGACCAGAACGGCTAAGGTTGCCAACCTGTAAGAGGGGCGATGCGGCGCACCATGTGCCCCCAAACCACGCCCGATCAGATGCGGCATCCGACCTGAAATCCAGCGCGCCTCGCGCGCCTTGAGGGCCAGAAGAGGGCCAGCCAATGCTGCTATCGCCTCCAGGCGCAAAAGGTCTTCTTCACTGGGTTCTGTTTCAAACTCGGCCAGTAAGGCCCCAACACACCCTTCCGCATCGCGCAGAGGCGTGCTGACGACAGCGCGGCTGCCGGTGCGGGTACACAGCGCTTGATGCGCCGTATCTATAGCGGCGAAGCGCGCCTCTGGCCGGGGAAACGCTGTGGTTTCATTCTGATCAACAGCCTCACCCATCGCATCTTCGACGGCCCGCGCTAGCGGGGCATTGCGCCGGAACCAAGCATTTCCAGAAATCGCCATCAGCTTCGGTGTCGACCCGGTTCTGCGCAAAAGCCCGATTGCCGCGCGACGGGCGGGTAACCATCGCGCCAACTCTTCGACCAACGCCATTGCGGCAGGTTTCAAACCGCGCTGCTCTGCGGCGGTCGCCATGAGGTCCAACGCACCAAAGCCACGGTCGAACCGCGCTCGATCTTGCGCGCCGCGGCGCTGCCACAGCCGCGCCGCCACCCAACCGGTGCTCAAGCGCAACGCGCGCGCTGTCTCCGCCTCGGGTCCAAGGGCGGCTATCGCTGCCACGGCGACCACGGTCTCGTTGTCGCGGATCGCAAGCGCCTGTCGCAAAACACCATCTGGCCCGCGCACGCGGGCGATACCGGGGCGTGCTGCCGCGCGGGCGACAATGTCGGAAAGGGCCTCCAAGGCGGCGGAATCCCCGTCTGGCCAAAGCCCAACCGGGCGCAGCGCATCGGCACCGTCATCCACGACTAATAACGCCAAGGTCTGCACACCGGTCACCAAGGCGCGCGTCTCATCCAGCCATCCAGCAATAAACGCAGCCTGATCGATGGCTTCAAACCATGCGCCAGATGCGGGGTGGCGCAACACCCCGTGGGCCAGACCGTCAGACTGGATGGGATCAACCGTCATGACAGCTTGTCTGGCCTTTCAGACCCTGCACCCAGCGGAACACGCAACAGCGCAGCAGCGCCTGAAACGCCGTGCCCGTCAGGCGGCGCCACCGCTGGCGCCTTAGCCGCACGTCGCGCCTTAGAGCGCTGTCCCGCAGTTTGCGCAGGCCGCGCAAGGCCGAGTATACCCGCCAGAACAACCGGTGCTGCCAATTCAGACGAGGCCGCCTGCGATTTTGCAATCTCCCGCTCCATCGTTTCCGTCGACCGGCCTGCAACCGTCAGCGTTTCGATATGCGGCGCAGAATCCAGCCACACCACTGCGGCGCCGCCATCTCCCAAAACAGGGCCCAATGGGCCATTTTGAACATCCCCGGTGACCGCTTCCGGTGCGAGATCAGCGCCCATGCCGCGCACAGAGAGCTCTGCCGCAGCTCCGGACCCTAGCAGCGGAATACCAATCGATTGACCGCGCACGAAAGCGGGACCACCGGCCACGATCGCGCCTTCATAGACGATATCGGGTAAGTTCAATGCAGCCTGGTCGAGGCCCATGTCAAACTCCGCAATATAGTGCCCACCAGCGCGCCCATCGCCGTCGCCATCGATCTGGCAGCCCAGCATATCCAGCACACCCAACGGACCACTTTGCAGACGCAGTGTTAAAGTGCCGGGTACAAGGTCAAGCCCCAAGGGCGTGATCGTCAGAACTGTGCCATCTCGCGACAGAACCGCCCCCATATCGACCGTTCTTCCCGCACGATCAGCCAGCCAGACCCTGCCATCTTCCAGAACGTCCGGTGATACCGCACGCGAGAAGGTGAGCACCAACCGCCCACCGCGCATCACCGCCTCCACGATGCGTACTGGGTCGGGCCGTCCAACCGACACATAGAGGGTCTCTTGCGTGGCCGTATCGCCAGAAACATGGGTGATCGTTACGGCGCGGATTCCTTCGCTGTCAAAGCGTCGTGAGACGGTTGTCGCGCCCACAGGAACGCGTACGCTTCCTTCCGTTCCCCAGTTTATCCGCATTCCTTCTGGCGCACCGTTTGGCAGGCTGAGCGCAACGCTATCGCCCAGCGCCACAAGGGTGGGCAACGTTACGATCTGCCCCCCGATCATCGCGACGCTGGCCGCCCGGCAGACACCAGAGGCGGACGCACCATCACTATCTGCCTGCGTTGTTTGCACAGAGGATCGGATCAGTGTCGACTGCAGGCGCGAGGGCGGTTGGGCACGGGTTTCACCGGACGGCACAGCGGCAATACCCCGGAATCCCGGAAGCCTTGCGGGGCCCGAATGCGCTACTGTTGCAACAGGCGCCCCTCCAACGGAGCCGCCCCCATCGCTACTCGCCCCGCCGCCATCGCTTGGATCAGAGACCAAAACGCTGCCAGAGACAGTCAATGTCACTGTAACCGGCTCAGACAGGTTGACGCCATCGCTCACCGAATAGGTGAAGCTGTCTACACCAGAGAACCCCGCATTGGGCGTATAAACCAAACGCCCATCTCCAAGCTGTGACACCTGGCCATTCTGGGCTGGGCCGAAGGAGGCGATCACCGGAGCACCTGCTGATCCGGCGATGTCATTTGCCAGCACATCCAGTGTTACCGCGCTTTCAAAAGCGGTCGTTGCAGTATCGGCCACGGCAATCGGAGGTGACACCCCGGCCAGGATACGGAAGGTCAGTTCCGCCGCACCGCCTGCTATCGTGTCCCCATCTCCGTCCAGCGCCGCGCCGCCCTCTGCGGGGCGAGCAGTCCACCCGTCGGCGATCCGCAACACGTAGTCGCCACGGTTGAGCTCTGTATCCGGGGTGACTGTCACAATCCGGCCATTGTCGGAAAGAGAAACAGATGTGGAAATCACTCTGCCATTTGCCTCTTCCAACACAAAGAGACCCGGCGCTGGTTCGATCATTGCACGATCCGTTTCCACGGTGAGCACAGATCGCGTGGCGGTGAAACTTTCGACGACAGGCGCGGGCGGATTAACAACGACATCGCGCACCTCCACAGCCAGATCTGGCCCGGCAAAAGTGCCATCCTTGTTGGTGACTGTAATGCCGACACTGAAATCTCCCGCCGCAGCATAGGTGGTGCTCGCCTCGCGCGCAGTTCCCGGCAGGATCGAAGAGGTGCCATTGCCCCATCTCACGACAATCTCAGTGGGTGCATCTGCCACAACATCTGCGACGTCAAACGCCACGGTGTAGGTCTGGCCAGCAGCAACAGAGGCGGCACCGGCTAAGGTGATCTGAGGGGCCACATCAGCGACCGTCACATCAAAGCTGGCTTGGCGTGTGCCGCCATCGGCATCCCTTAGTTCCACAAGAAAGTTTTCAGAACTGGCACCGTCTGCGGACTGCCAGGTCAACTGACCTGATGTTGCATCCAGAGCCGCACCAACGGGGCCGGACAGCAGCGCCCATGTCAGTCCACCTGTTGCTGCGGCATCAATTCCAGTGAGGCTAAGCGACAGCGTTGCGCCCTCCGAGACAAACTGAGGACCAGGATCAACAATGACCGGCAAGGCTGCAGGCGGCGCCACAGTGACCGCCACCTGCGCCGGCAGACTGTCGCCCCCGGCATCGCGCGCGACATAAAAGAAGGTGTCTACGCCCGCGAACCCAACTTCGGGCGTGTAGAGCACTGCGCCATTCTGGATCACCGCAGTGCCATGGGCGGGGGGCACTGTGATGACAATATCCAGCGCATCGCTTTCTGCATCTGTATCATTGGCAAGCACATCAATGGGCACAGGCGTGCCTGCGGTCGTTCCGGCGGTATCAGGTGCCGAAACAGGGCGCAGATTGCCGTTAGCCCCTGTAAGCAGCCGCACATCATCAACTGCAAACTGCGCATCATCACCGCCAAAACCCAACAGATCGACAGATACCCGATAGCCCGCATCCACAACTGCATTCGTCAGCGGGATGAGAACCCGTAGTGCCTGCGAAAGGTCCAACCGGCCATCCGGTAAGCGCGTGCCCTCAACACTGACACCAGAGGCCACGCGTAAGGCGCCATCCGCTTGTATCGAAATCAATGCATCCGTCCCCGACAGGCCCGACACCGCCACAAGCGGCGCCCCGGTGGCCTCATCACGCAAGGCGATCTCGATGGCATCCGGCACGCGGCGCGGCTCTGCCGTCAATGATATTTCAGACAATGTCAGTTCTAGCGCCGTTGCCGATCCATCATGCAAGAAGGCCTGCGTGATCCCAGAAAAAACCGATGCTGACTCTGAGATCAACGCCCGACCATCCACAACCTGCGCATCTCCGACCAGCGTCCAGCCCAACCCAGCAGGGTCATCTACATCGAAATTGCCATTCTCAATCGTCGTATTCACTGGCGGTGTGGTCGCCGCAGCACCCACAATTGCGTTGGTGCTACCCGTGGTTGCAGCCAGCCTTGTGCGCGGCGCGGTGCCCAGAACATCCGAGAGTGTCAGCGGGGTAGCAGGTGCAGCCACATCGCTCGGAACAAGATCGTCAGCGTCTGGCACCCGCCGCACACCAGTGGCCAGCGCGCCAACCATCAAATCCTCTTCCGTCCCGCTGCCCGGCAGGTCCGGCAGACCAAGCGCGTGGCCCATTTCATGGGCAATCACCGTCAGCAAATCGACGCTGCGCAACGCCGCATTGTGGACCTGCCAGCCATCAACACCTGCTGCACTCCAGCCGTTTCCAGCCGCATCGTCATCGAGCAGAACCTGCTCGCCATCAAACAGGGCAAGGATCGTGCCGCCCAGATCGCGCACCTCGAAATCAAGCGTGGCAAGACGCGCGTCCTGCTCCGGCGTCAGCACACCAGTGGCTTGCCACAGAGCGCGCGCAGCGTCGGCGACAGCATCGACTTGATCTGCGGCCAGTGGCACTGTCGCTGACACGTTTTGCGCGACACGCGTTGCTTCTTGCGCCTGCCCTGTCGAGGGCGGCACGGCGGACAAAGCTATATTGTCAATGAGATAGACTTGGCTGAGCCCAAAGACCCCTGGGTTAAGGCTCGTCGAGGCATTCAGGAAAAACTGTTCGATTTCACCTGTGCTATCCTCAACCTCTGGCGCTGTTATGTCGACATCATTGGCAACGGTTTCCATCCCGACATTGCGGATCACCAGCTTGACCATCTGGCCTTTCAACGACTCAGGCACCTCAATACTGTGCGTGGTTTTTTCAAAGAAACCTTCCGGCAGCGGAACCAAGGCCCGATAGAGCACATTAGGGCTGTCGCTGCTCACTTTAGCGCCTTCGGTGGTCTCTCCTTTTAAGAACATCACCTCCACCGCAGCACCGCCCCCAACGGTCATCGGCGCCATAGTGTCAAAGGTCAGGTAGTTTGTCCCGGTTTCAGGTAGCCAGAAACGGTTGTGCACAAGCGTGTCAAACTCAGTCAGTTCATCGACAACAGACGAAACAAATTCCCCCATTTCGGATCCGCCGCCAAAGATCGAAAACGCACCTTCGAGCAATTGTTTCAGCGCCTCGCTGCCACCCATTAAGATAGCATTGTCCTGCTGCGCTGGGTTCTTGCCAAAGAATGTGAATTTCAGTGCTTCTTTGATAAATTCTGTGAGGTCTTTCTTTTTAGAAATGTCGATGACACCGTCAGTCTCGACCTTCAGCCAGCTTTCCAGCGTCTGCAGTTTGCCCTCTTTGTCATTGTTTGGGCCAATGCCAAAGATCGCTGGACGCACAGCTTTGATATGGTTCCAGGTGTCATCGTTCAGGATCGCGCCGGAAAGCCAACTGACTTGCTCATGCAACCCTTCAACCTCGCCATTCAATTTCACGCGATTTTCGTAGCTGTCGAGCAGCCTTTTGGCATCATCGCGCACTTGTCGAAGGCGGGCCAGCTCTGCCAGACCAACTGGGTCGACAGGGTTCAACAGTTCATAGGCACGGAATTCCTGCTCGGCCAGTTTGTATTTTTCTTGTTGCTGATCGCGCAGCTTGATTGCGGCAGACGCCTTGGCCGGTGTGTAGCCCTCAATGGCGTCGACCTTCTCTTTGTAGTTGGCGTATCCTTGGTTGTTGTTGATTGTTTCGTTGTTCTTCAGAACCTTGGCCGTCAAATACTTGGTAGCCGCATCGGTGATCTTTCCCGCATAAACGTCAAAAAGCGCGTCAAAGACATCAACAAACAGACCCGTCGGATTTGTGTTCATCACAAAGAGACCCGCGATATCGGCGCGGAACGCATCCAGCCCAGCCGAAAATCCTTCGCCGCCATGGAATGACCAACCCGGAAGTTCATAGCTGAACGGGAAACGGCCAAAACTCGTCACCTGACCCGAGAACAGCGATTTGAGCGCATCTTTGCCAAACAGCCTCTCTTTGGACGATTTCTTCGCCACGGTCGCGTTCTCGGGCTGCGCCGTGAAGTTTTCGATGTAGGCACCCACATCGATCATTGACGCAATCATGTTCACAAGACTTTGGCGCGTCCCATGCTCGAAGTTACCATTGAAAATCTCCGGCACGGCGCCTTCACTCTTCCAAGCCCCCTGTTCCGAATTATCCTCTGTGTATGGCGTTGCTGTCAGAGTGCTTTTGACGGGCTGATAGATATCTCCGCCGCCGCCTGCGGACCAGAACCAGCCCTGGCCAACGCCCTCACGGATCAGACCTGGCGGATTGCTTTTATACCGGGAGGGGAGGTAGCTCTGCATATTGTCGCTCAGGACCAACGCAAGGCTGCTCGCACCATACCATCCCCGTTCATCAAACTTGTTTTCCGTCGCCATAGAATACGGGCGGATATCTTGTGCGATATCCCCGGCACGGCGCCAGATCGGAACATCTAAGAAGAGCTCCAACTTGGGGTCGATTGTGCCAGCATACCAAGCAAGTACGCGTTCTGTGGGGTTGTTCAAACCAAAGCGGAACCCAACCGCATCGATCTGGAAGTCATCCCTGTCGAAGCCAGTCGCAGTTGTACTGAGGTCGATTTCATAGTCGGCAATACCCTTGAGAGAGCGTCCATTTGCACTGAACGTAAAGGGGCCCGGCAAGTCGAGACCAACATCAAATTTTAGCTTCAGCCATTCCCATTGTGCCCGGCGCGCGACTGTCCAACGATCGGGCGACTGTAAGAAGGCCTGCATCGCTTTTTCCGCTTCGCTCGCCGTCACGGGCGAGTTTGCGAAGAAATCGGTGACTGTGTTGGTTACATCGGAACCGTCTTTCTTTCCCTTCGCGGCAGTTTGGAAATAGTTGTCGTGGAATGCGATGTTGTCCCAGCGTTTGACATCGGGATCCTTGAAATCATCCCAACTGACAACTCCGATCTTGATGCCAAGCTTTCCAGCCACTTCAAAGACCGTTGTGATGGCCTTTTCGAGCAAACCCTGTGTCGCCAAGCTCGACGCGGTTGGCACAGCGTCTACGGCCAGAGAGGCGCCGCCCGTTGAGACCGCGGCTGCCACGGATTTGGCAACATTGGCCACTGCCGCGAGACGATTGGTCCAGCGGATCATCAGCAACATATCCTCAACAGGGAGTTCCAGGGTCTCTTGGCTTTGGTCGAAGGGGTCCAAAGTGGTGACGTGAACGTCATTGATTTCAGGCAGGTGCGCGGCCAGACGCTGTGCGATTTCCGAGTTCACCGAAGCGCCGCGATTGTGCCCGATCATGTGTAGCGGGGCGTCAAGCAGCCGATGTTCGGTTTCCTGGTCGAGCGCCATTAACGAGGCAAAAAGTGCGTCTGCGGCAGCCTCCGAAAATCCTTCATCCGTAATGTCGCTCTCGGTCACCCAATCCGACACGAGAACAACGCCTCTGCCCAAGGTTATGCCTGCGGCCCCCGTCAGACCGTTCTCAGGATTCACCCACTGACCGGTCCGCTTGTCATAGAGCAAAACCGCAGCGCCACCGCTGGCATCGGAAATTTCGCGCGCGAGTTTCAGCATGGTTTCCGGCTGACCGTAGCCAACGGACCACGCCCCATCCAACACCGACATGAACGGCTGGAAGCCATGGGTCAGAAGAGTGACATGCGCGATTTCATCAGCGCCCGCCGCGCGTGCCGCAACCTCAACTGAGGAGGCCGCGCGAATGCCAGCCGAGCCGAACTGCACACCCCAGTAGAGTGTCGCTCCCGCTGTCACAATCTCCATGAAATCCTCAGAGAAAGTGACTTCGACAGTCCCGCTCTGCGACGCCTCGCCAAGATCTTGTACGATACGATCCGCGCCAATCTCGTAGGCACGTCCAATGTTGAAAGAAAATCCTTGCGGCGTCGACCAAACACGGCCCGGGTTATAGTCGTTCGCGAAAGGTTTCAGTGCCTTATCGCCGCCAGCATCATGCAGTGGCGGATCAGACGGGAAGAGCCCCAAGCCCGGAGCGCGGGTGGATAGATACAGTTGTACCCCTTCATCGGAATTCGGTACCTTTTCAGAGTCCCAGCCAAAAGTCAGGCGCAATTCATCGCGGTTCTCGCCCCAATTCACGATCGGTTCAGTCACAGGAGTAACGAATAATTCGGATGCCGTGGAGAATGCGATCGCAGATGGGCGCGAAATATCAATGCCCGGCTTGTTGACCCCTTGCGTGTCATTCAGATCCAACGGCTCAATGCTGGGATCATTAACGTCCTTGCCTGTACTGGTGATCATCTCTGTCGCCCGCGCGATCAGAGCAGAGGTGTCATAGGCCAGCACCGTGTCCGAATGCCAAAGGGTTGCAACAAGCCTCTGACCGGATGGATCGAGAGCAATGTCCTTGATTTCCTGATTTGGGAACACGCCGACCGAGCCTAAGAAACGCGGTGCGCTTCCCAGCGGATCCAACACCACACCGATCTTTGTTCCAATCGTGGTCTGGTTTTCGATCTTCGCGAGGGTGCTTCTGTCCGGAGAGCTTCGATGGCCTGTGTCGACCACGAAGGCATAGAGCCCGTCCGGGCTCATGAGGATCTCGCCCGCCGTCTGAATATCAAGGTCATAACGCTGGAAAGACGTGCCAATCTGGCGCTGCAAGAAAGGGTATTGCCGTCCGCCTTTGCCAGGTATCCAGTCGGTTTCGCCAAGATTATAGCCCCAAGCATTATAGGCATTGCGCGTCATGCCAAGTGCATCCGCCATGTCATCCGGGAAGCCGCGCCACTGCGCTACCGTGGCTTTCATAGTCTCCATGTTCAGGCTGAACGTGTCAGGATCGTCAGAGGTTGTTTGCAGAATAGCCACGCCGTTGCCAAAGGCGCCGCGCCGGGTCACGGTCATGACCCCATCCCGATTTGTCCGGGATAAATCACGCGCATCATTTTTCACGATCCAGCGCCCATTCGAGGCAAACATCGGCATCGCGCCGTTAAAACGATCGCCGGCCCGATCTTGAGCAGGCCCAAGCTTGGCACCGTAGAGTTCAACCGTTTGTGTTGTGCGCTTCTTGCTTTTTGCGCCGTCGGGCTCGTAGATCTGGTTGCCGTCATCATCCAGTTCCAGTTCCCAAAGCGCGCGTTCGCCCCGCACGCCCTTGAGTGCCGGGTCAACGTCGATCACATGCATCTCTGATCGCCAGAACTGACTGGATTCTCTAAATTTTATGTGAGATTTACGCAGCATATTCATGTTGCGCTCGCCGTATGGCGTCAGTGCATAGAGGCGTCGCCCATCTTTGGACAGTTCAATCGCATGGATGATGTTATGCGCCGAGTTTTCACCCGCGCGATCAATTGCGCCGGTCTGGTCCCAGACTTCCACGTCAAGCGTCAGTAGCTTGCGCGCAGTCATAAAGTCTTCAGCACCCTGGCTCAGATCAATCTCGTAGATTGACGCCTTCGCCGAGACAAATAGCCTGAGACCATCCTCGGACATGGCCATATCAGTAATGGGGCCCTCGGGGATTGGTATGCCCCTCAGTTCTTTTGCTACAAAAAGGTTGGCCGGATCTGCAGCTGAAAAATCGACAAACCGTTGCGAAATCGTGTCAAAGACCTCCACGGCCCCCAAAGTCGCCACGAAGATCGCCGCACCGTTAGGGCTGGCCACCATTTCCACGCCCACATCGAGGTAATCCCGGGGCAAGGGCACCCGACGGATCAACTCATCAGCCGCATTTGAACCCAATGGAGCGGGGCGGATCACTTCCAGATAACCACGATCCGGTAAGCCAGTTGGATCACCGAAAGTACGCGAAGTCACGTAGAGCAATTGCTGTTCATTGTTGAAGCGGATCGGCTGCGAAGTGACGTATTCTGCGTTTTCATCCCAAGGCTCGGGACCCGTGTAGCGGGGTACAATTGGGCGTTCGACAAAGATCTCCGTCGCGCCGAGCAAGACGTATTGCGGCACGTCGAATATGATGTCTTGCAGATATTCACCTGCAGTGCCGGAGGACCTGAGCGCAATGTCCACGAATTCATTGCCGTGAATGTAGAAATTTTGTCCGTTGAAATTCAGACGAATACGCGAATTGCGGATGTCCTCGGCATCGAGTTCCTCGTAGAGGTCATAGCTCAGCGCGTCGTCCATGAAGAGGAACCCACTGAGTTTGACCTGCGTGGCATCCTCAAACACCTCCACGATCTCGCTTTGGGTTATGACGGGGCGGTCCACCACACCGGCAAAGGCAGCCGAAACACTTCCCGGCTGGATTGAGGGAGGCGGTGCCTCCCCTGTGGGCACAAGATCGATATCTTCGAAAGTCAGTTCAGGATCTAGTTCAAGCTCATATTCGAGCCGCTCAACGGTGCCATCCGCGGTTTTCTTGAACGCATCCAAGCGGGCCTGCCTATAGTCCCCGTCCGGGACAAGGTAATTCAAAGCAATAGCCCCGCCGACGGTAACAGACATCAACGCCATATAGGCGGACAGGCCGGCCAAGCCGCCTGTAAGACCAGAAATCAGCACGCCAGCGAGAAGGTTCGCTTGGATCAACGCATCTGTGCCATAGTCCACCTTGACGACTTTTGACGGGAAGCCCACACGGGCTGCCAGCACCTGTCCCCGGTCTGTCAGGCCCGGGAAGGGTGGCGAGGCTGTCCGTGCCAGCCCATCATCGCCCACGGTGCCCGTGTCAAATAGGGCCCAGTGCCATTCCATTGCACCGTCAGGCCCTGTCGGCATTTCAATACGCTGGAAAAACGCGACCGTTTCGCCAGGCTGGGCCGCACCATTCGTGGGCACCGCAAGTTGCATCGGGGTATCCGTTTCGGTGCTTGGCACGCTCATCTGCACATCGACAGCGCCAAGAAATCCCCAGTTGGCATCCCCACCCTGACCCAAGCCTTCGAGCTTGGCATTCAGATCATCAAAGGCAATATCAACGAGCGAAACAGCCGTGCCGTCAGGCAGTGAGCCCGGCGCTACAGACAGGCGCGTTCCCGATGCCGACTGCAAAATGGCACCCTCGGCACCGACTTCGGCGCTTGCGCCACCAACCGCCCCCAGCACCTTGACGGTGATCGTCTCCTCGCCAAAGCCATGCAGGACGGTGACTGTGGTCTCGCCAGGCTGCAAGGCGGTGATCAGCCCATCCTCGGTTACAGACACGATGCGCGCATCAGCCACCACATAACGGGTACCCTGTGCCGCTTGGCCTCGGAAATGTTCGCCAAGGCTGCCCAAACTCGTCACAATCTGGCGGGACTGAGACGCCTGCAAAACAGTGACGGCATCGGGGTAGGCGTCGATACCACCAGCAAGTGTCAACGCCTCGTCCAGCGTGTCGGCCTTGGCCACTCCTGCGATGGTCGCCGCTGCGATATCGCCTCGACCGGCTGAGATCACGGCATGTCCACGCGCCAAGCCAATCAGGCTGCCATCCGGGGAAATCTGGATAACATCCGGATCGGAGCTTTGAACCCCAGCCCACCAAAGCGGAACGTCCACATCCTCGGCGTCTGCAAAGTCAGCAATCAATTGCAAAGGCACATCGATGCCAGCTGTCGCCATAACCTGAGCACGGCCCACAAAATCCAATGCCAGAAGGGGTGCGTCAGATATTGTGATGGGAATGTGGATCGGGTCGGACAGAGTCCAGCCATCATCTGCCTGTATGATCAGCTCGGCATCACCTGACACACCGGTCTGCGGCAGGAATACACCCGTCTCACCCCGAATCCAGCCGGTGCCATTGACAGCTCCGAGCACCACATATCGAGCGTCATCCCCTTCTGCATCGGCAAGCAGCGACGCCAGATCAATCTCAATCGGAACGTCCACATGGGTCCGGAAAGGTGGGATTTCGCCCACGGGCTGCGGTGGCCGGTTTGGTTGCAAGCCAAAGTTGGCATTGAAAAGCGCCCGATCGGCGGTATCCACATCGCCATCACCATCGACATCCGTGCCCGCGCCAAAGGCGCTGGTGTCATCAGCATCCACATCACCATCAAGATCGAGATCACCCACCGCCTGCAAGCGCACTTGGTGGGCACCCGTGCCCGTCACCTCCAGGGCAAGCAGGCCCGGACGGTCAACAGCGAAAACCAACACCGAGCCATCGTCAGAAACACCTATCGGATCAACGCCGTCTAGGGTTGCCCCGGTGGCGCCGCCAGCGAGAGTGACTTGGATATGCACCCGCCCAGAGGCGGTTGAAGCCAGCTCAGAAGCCCGAACAACCAAGGAATGCACCACGTGCCCATCCGGGCCAAAGTCAATGCTGTCAGAGGCGCCCCCCCAGCTTGTCAATGTTGCAAGATCCGCGCCAAAGGACATTTCCGTATCGCCCGCCCAGGCGCTGCCCCCTGCATCATTCGTAGCCAGCCGCAACTCGCCTGAGCTTGTATGGCCCATGCGTTCCGCAGCGCCGGTCAGAAGGTTGCGCACGAGTTGCAAGCGCCCTTCGTCATCGGTGCGATAGGACATGTCGATCCCCTCGCCCACGATGCGTGTGACGCGGCCGGCACTATCGCGTTCAAAGCGCAATGCGTTCCCATCGCGACCGATCAATCCGGCATCGGAGACATGCACCAGGCCACCATCGGCGGTGGTGATCCGTGTCAGACCCCGTTCGGCATCCAGCGCGTAGACACGGCCGTCCGGACCCGTCACCCGGAAATCATCGCCGACACCGCCCGAAGCGCCAGGATTGTAGGGGGCTGCGGCGGAAACGGTATACCACCGTCCGCCCACACGGATCAGTTCCGCCTGTCCCGTCTCAAGCTGCCAGCCTGCATCTGGATCATCGGGAACCCAGGCAGGGCGGGCAAAGCTGCGGCCATTTTCCTGAACGGATACAGGCGCGAAAGTGAAGCCCGCTTTCGTCCCATCTGGCAGAGAAACCAATGCGCGCTCACCGCTGCGCAGGGCGGTTTCAAGGCCCAGACCAGACACATCGCTCAGGCCGCGCTCGCTCTCGACACGCATGTCGAGCGTGGCAAAATGCCAACCCTCTGCTAAGTGGCCCCGCGGCACAGCACCGGCGGCAAAACTGTCAAATCGGCGGACAAGATCCAGTGCCACGCCGCCCAACGACAAGGATGCATCCGTTGTGTCATGCAGCAAGCGCGCAGTCTTGTTGGGCTGCGCAATCTCAATGAGGGCGTCACGCACAGTGCGGCGTCCGCCCATATCAGCCGCAACCACGCGCAGCACATACCAGCCATCCGGCATTTTGGCTGGATCAAGCTGCGCCAGCACACCGGTGATCCCCGCGTCGCCCTCTGCGAGGGTCAGCGCCGGGCGCACGCCGCTGCGGTCGATGAGCGCCACACTCCAAGTGTCCAGATTGCTGTCTGAAACGGCTCCTGCAATATCCACGGGGCTATCGAGAGGGCCATTGGGAAGCTCCAGCAGATCGAGAAGCGGCGCGTCCACGTCATCGGGGTCACGTACTTTCAGCGTATGTGTCTGCGTGGCCGTAGCGCCATCAGCATCCTCGACCGTCACTTCGATTGTCACCCGGCCCGGCATGTCCGGCACCAGAATGAAGCGGCCGGCCTGATCACGCGGTAAATCCTGCCCGTCGGCGGTGACAGCCAGCCGCACAACAGGGGCTGCGGCATCGATGACCGGACGGATCAGCACCGGCTGACCGGGCACTGCCGGGAAATCAGGCGTTGTCTCGACACGAATGCTGGGGGCCACGGGCAGATCCCGCACGGACCAAAGCGCCACGACACGTCTTGGGTCGACGCCATCAGTCGCCTCCAGAACGATCAGGTGATCACCAGACTGTCCGGGCTGCGGTGTCCAGCTGAGTCTACCTTCATCATCCACGGTCACACCCTCAGGGGCATCGATCAGGCGGTAAGTGAGGTGATCGCCATCCGCATCGCGAGCGTTTGCCTGCACCTGCTTTGGCACGCCCACTGCAAACCCGGCATCAGCCAAGATCAGTTCTGGGGCGCGGTTCACATTGACAACGTTAATCTCGATCGTCTGCTCGGCGCTTTGCCCTGCTCCATCAAGAGCCAGAACGCTGATCTGGTAGTTGCCCGCATCCCCGTAGGAGGGGCGCCAACGCGCAACACCGAGCACCGGATCAAACACCATGTCAGCCGGGCCCTGCGCAAGGCTGAGGAACACATCGCCCTGTTCAGGGTCGCGCGCACCAACCGCTATGGTCAGTTCATCTCCCTCCCGCACCAGTTGCGGCGCAACAGGATCAAAGACCGGCGGCCGCTCTGGCAAGTCAACACGCAGCGCAATGGTTTCGGTTGCCGTCTCATGACCGTCGGTCACACTTAGAACAATGCCCTCACGCCCAAGTTGACCGGGCCTTGGCGTCCATTCCAGAACGCCTGTCTGGGGGTCCAGCGTTGCCCCTGCAGGCAGGCCACGTGCGCTGTAATGCAGAGAATCGCCATCGAGATCGCGGCCGACAAGTTGCACAAGCAACTGGCCACCGGGCGGCACGGTTCGATCGCCCACCGCATCAAGACGCGGCGCCGTGTTTGCCGTGCGCACCGTCAAGGTGAAGGCATCGGACACGATGACGGGCACACCATCTGCGCCCCCTTGATCTGTCACGGAAATCTGCACTTGATGGGTGCCAAGCGCACCCGGATCAGGGTTAAAGCTCAGCGCCCAGAGACCTGTGGTATCCGATGGCATCATGTCGATCAGCCCAGGCAAGCCTGACACTTGCACATCCAGCGTTTCGCCATCCAGATCAGAGAGCGGCAGAAGCAGAGTTTGCGCTTCCCCGGCAACGGCAACCGCATCATACAGCGGGCCCAGCACCGGCGCCTCATTCGATGAGGTGGCCTCAAGCGTGAAGCCAAATGTGGTGTCAGCGCCATCGCCATCAGTGGCCGTAACACGCAGACTGTAAAGACCGCGATCCCCGGCCCCGGGCGCAATCGTGACCGTGCCCGAGCCATCGCCATTGTCGATAAATTGCACAAAGCCTGGCAGCGCGGTCTGGGGTGCATCCGTTTCCAGTTGCAAGCGTGGGATATCACCATCGCCATCCGTTGCGCGCAATGTCAGCACGCGCGTTTCCCCAGAGGCCACGGTTACAGGGTCGATAAAATCAATCTCAGGCAGGATGTTGGCAGGTAGCACCCGCAGGCTCAACGTATCACGCACGGTGATCGGCACGCCATCAGGTACACCGCCGCCGTCATCGGTGGTTTCGAGCACGATCTCATAGACACCCGCATCATCTGGGCCTGGCGTCCAAGTGAACTCCGTCGTGTCCGGATCAAAGCTGGCCCCTGCCGGCAACCCAGAGACAACCCGTGTGGTAGTGCTCAATGGAACGTCTGCGAAGTCCAGTGAGCCATCGGGCAAACGGACAGGTGGGCGCGCATAGGGGGAGTCGGGATCGTAGGGGAAAAGCGAAAGCGTTAACTCGCGGCCCTCGTAAACCTGCCAAGCATCCATGCCAAAGAACACAGGCGCAGCATTGGCTGGTGCCACAGTAATCTGCACCGACCGCTCGATGCGGGCTTCGCCGTCAGTCAACGCGATTGTTGCGTCCCATTCCCCGGCCTGATCGTAGCCTGGTGTCCAAGACAAAGCACCGGTTTCAGAGTTCAGAACCGCGCCTGGCGGCAGGCTTGAACGGTCCGCCTCAAAGCGCAGCGCGCGCCCTGCGCCACCGCCTTCTCCTTCAAAGCGGATCACAATGCGCCCCCCTTCGGCGACGCTCGCCTCGGATGGTCCGCGCAACACCAGCGGATCGGCGCCTGCATCTATAAGGATTGGCACGAATGCCACCGATTGAGAGGTGCCATCATCGGCGATCAAGCGCAAATCAGGCCACAGACCCTCCTGACCAGTTTCTGGCATCCATGTCAGGGTGCGGGTTATCGGATCGAACCGAGCGCCCGGCGGCAAACCATCGGCAAAGACGGCCAGCGGATCGCCATCAGGGTCAGAGACATTCACCCGCAATTGCAAGGTCTGGCCTGCTTCCCCCACAAGCTCTGAGGGCATATTGACAAAGCGTGGCGCGCTATTGCCGCCAACCACATCCAAATCAAACCGCACGATCCGCGCAGCGCCCAAAGTGTCAAAAGCCTGCACGGTGACGGTAGAGCGCTCGAGAACGTCTGCATTTGGCGTCCAGGAAAGCGTCCCGGTCACCGCATCCAGCGCCATACCCTGTGGCCCGTCCAGCAACCCGAACAGCACCGGATCCCCGTCAGGGTCCGTCGCCGTGAGGTCAAAGGTCCAGGGGGTCCCAATCTCAAGCTCCGGCAGGTTTGGAAGATCACCAAACTCAGGCGCAGCATTGGGCCCTGTATTGCCAGCGCTGCCAAACAGGACGTCTGGGCGCGAACGACCAGAAGCATCCAGCTGCACCGTTCGACCGGTCGTCGTTTCACCCGGCTGCAATACACCGTCATCCGGCAGCAGCGCCGAGAGATCCAGGGTCCAGGCACCTTCACCGATCGCCTGTGCATCCTCTGGAGGCACGCCCAGACCGCCATCCGTATCAAGTGTCAACAGCAGCGGCAGCCGAACTGGCCTATCCAATGTGTTCGTCAGCGCCACGTCAAAGCTGACATCGCCGGTGCTGCGATCAAACCGCGTGGCCGAGAGATCCAATTCGATCACATCGCTCAGGTTTGTAATCAGCGTAAAGGGCACCTCATAGGGATCGTTGAGTGGCACGCCATAGATATTGGCGGCGCCGTCCACCACCATGGTCCATGTGTCACCGGGCAACGCGCCAAAGCCCAAATGCGCTGTACGGGTGCTTTCAGAGTAAGCCACAAATTCAGGTGTCTCAATCGTGCCATCCGAGCCGCGCAACGCATAGTTAGCCGGGTCTCGGACAGAGCCTGGAACGCCGGGTTCTGCATCGAGCATCCGTTGATCAAAGGTGATCTCAAGCAACGGCAGCGGCGCCACGCGCAGATCGCCAGACGCCGGGTTACTAGCCTCAACTTCGGGTGCAAAAACCGGAAGGATGGCATCCACAACACTGCCCTGGGCGACCAGCACGCGCCCATCTGAGGTTGTCGTCACGCCTTCGCCTCGCAAACCTCCATCGGCGATTTCGACCGCCTGCAAGGAACTGGGGTCAATCAATGTAAGCACACCGCCCGTGCCAGCGCTCGTACCCGAGGGGGTATCCTCTGCTGCAACTGAGGTGACGAACAGCAGGTTTTGCAGCGCGGTGCCGGTTTGACCGAATGCCAAGCTGTCAATCGGATGGGGGGAGATATGTACCGTTTCGACACGACCCGTCTCGGTCATCCGCACCACGCGATCACGACCCGGCCAAGAAACACCCCAAAGCGTACCGCTTTCGTCAAACGCCAGCGCGCCCAAACGCAAATCCAGATCGCGCCCCAGCGGCGTAAACGCCTCGGTTACCGGGTCGAATACGGCTGCACCGGCGACACCGGCGACGACAAGAGTTCCATCCAGAGGTGACACAGCGACAGCCGTGCCAACGCTGTCGCCGTGGCGCGCAATGACCTCACCGGTCAATCGATCAAGTTCAAGCAGCGGGCCGCCGCCCGTGGCGGCCCAGACACGGCCGTCCGGCCCCTCGGCCAGATCATAGAGCGGCAAATCCGCGGTCTGGATCGGTTCGCCGACGGGCGCTCCGTCATTCTCCAGATCCAACTCCCAGATACTGGCGCGGGCCACCCCGCCCGTGACCCAGACACGGCCATCAGATAGCTCCAACACATCGAGCGCGCCGATACTGCCCTCAGAGGTGGGAATGGATGCTGCGAAGGCCTCGCCAGCGAAGGGAGTGTTCAATGCGGAGAAGCTGGCCGGCGCAACATCCGCCACATATGGCGTAAGCTGGTCGATCTGTGCTGCCAGGAAGAGCGGGTTCGTAGGCGCAGGCCCAGGCTGCGCCAAGGGGGGATCAGCCGGCGTGCGGGCCGTTTCGGGCGGGGCGCCCAGATCAACGCGCGGCCCGTCCGCAGGCAGTGCCTCGGCCAGAGCAGGGCGTTCAATATTGCCCGCAATATCAGTGGCAAGTGCCAAGAAGCGCGTTCCCGGAACAACGTTTTCAGCAACATAGCCGCTTGCAGCCCCTTCGGCCCGGCGCACAAGAATGCGCCATGGCCCGTCCGGCTCCTGAGCATAGAGGGTCACATGTTGCACCCCGACATCGTCTGCGGCGGCCCAATCAAGTGCAATCCGGCCTCCGCCCAGATCCTGCTGCTGCAAACGCGTCGTCGGGGCACGCAAATCCAGCCGCGCCGGTGCATTTGCGGCTCTTTCTGGGGCGCGGTCATCCATCAACACCACGGCTTCGGCGCTCACACCATTGCCTGACACCAACCCCGTCGCAGAACGGGCGAACCAGCCCAATTCAGCCGTCTGCCCTGGAAGCAACAAGCCCTGTTCGCCCGCCGGGAGCGCCACACCGCTCAGCGGGTCGATCGCCTCAATTAGCCAAGTCGCTGTGGGGGTGGAGGACAGCAGGTCTATCCCTGCAGACACCCGCAAGATGAAGCCACGTGAGGTGCGCAGGTCAATCTCGGTTTGAAACAGGCGCTTCCCCTGCGGCACGTCGATTCCAATCGAACCCAGCCGCATGTCCGCCAGCGTAAAGGTTTCGGGATCAAGGTCCGGATCCAGCGGGACGGTTGCCCGCAAGGAGCGGACCGCGCCGGCACTTTCGTCAGCGACAGCCCCCAAGGTGAAGGGCAGATCGGTATCATGGGGGAGCCAGCCGTCAGTGTCAGAAGTGTCGGGCCCCACCAGCGTAGCCCCACCCGTGGACCGGCCCTGATCAATCAAGTACTGGCGCAGGTCCAGTGCCATCTGCCCTTGGCCGCCAATGGCATCCGGGCCCAGCGCGCTGATGATTTCCTCGGGCTCCGCGCCCACTGAGATATCCTGAGGCTGCAGATCGCCAGAGGGCACCATAAACAAGCGCGTCTGTCGCGAAGCTGTTGCGCCTTCGAGCCCCATGTCGAAGGCCTCGGCATCTTGGACAGCTACGAAGGGGGTGCCGTCGTGGACATCAAGCTGGATGGGCCCTTGACCCAACAGCGCTGCCTGCACCCCCGCATCGCCTGCGTACAGGGCGGTTAGCGCCTCAAACAGCCCACGCGCACCGCCGGCACCCGTGGCCTGTCCACCCAGTGGGCCAGCCAATGCGCCTTGAGCCAAGGTCGAGAGCATGCTTGCCACGAGGGGCTGTTCGCGCACCGGCGGCACCCCATCCTGCAGCCGCAATACACCGGCATCTTCCAATGCGCCTATGTAGAGATCACTCCAAAGCTCGCCATCGGCGGCGACCGCAAAAAGCTCTGGTGATGCGGCTGGGTCTGCCAGAAGGGCCTGCCGCAGGGCCTCAGCCAAGGCCCGCTGCTGGGCTTCGAACTCAGCACGCGTCATAGGTGTGGCCGCAACAGCCACAACCGTGTCAAACGGCATGGCCAGAACCTCTTCAAAGGTTGGGTCCTCTACGCCCGGATAAACATGCAAGGCCATATCCGCACGTGCCTGCTGCCCTGGCGCCAGCCCGAAGGCATAGCCACTCGACACATGGCGGCCGCGGATTTCGCTGCTCGGGTTCAGCACCTCAAACGGGCCATCACCGGACAGCGCTGCGCCCTGCGCCATGATTGCATCCCCGTAACGGGCGAAGCTGTTCCGAACATCATCAAGCACGAGAACGTTCTGCCCCATTTCAGGGATGAACGTGCGGAAGAACACATATTCCGCATCCAGGTTTGACGCGTTGCGCAGGGCAACTCCGATCGGATGCACACTGTCCCAGCGCGGCATCACCCGCTCTGCATCCAGAGCCACCTCAACTTCCGCCGCTCTCGGGGGGTCGACCATTACGCGATAGGGCAGGACGGCAATCGTCCCATCTGGGTTGGTCACCGATACATCATAAAGCCCACGGGTTGCACCGGTCAGATCGAAGCTGGCGATTATGCGAGAGCTGTCGACGACAGACCATGCCTGCGGTTCATAGGCCTCAAAGCCCGGACGGGAGAGGCGCACCGTCGCGCCTTGAGCGAACTGCGCCCCATTGATTTCTGTCGTGACCCATGCCCCGGCGCCAAGGCGGTCTACTGTGACAGTGTCGATCGAGAGTGGCAGCAACCGCGCCTCGAGTTGCACTGTGCTGGCGCCACCAGCAACCCCACGCACCAAGATATAATGATCGCCCGGGCTCGTACCGGCTACCACAGCCGTAGCGCGTTCGGCACTGCGCGACAGATCTGCTGCCAGCGGGTCAGATCGGTCCGGCGGGCCCTGATAGCCCACCATTACATCTGCCACAGGCCCTCCAAGAGGGCCGTCAAGCCCCGCCACCATGGCCTGCAAAGTCTGGCCAAACGGCACTTCCACCTTGATCAGCCGCTCCACCCCTGGCGCGAGATCAAACGCAATCGGCTCGTTCAGTCCAATACGTGGTACGGTTACCGTGACAACCCGCGTGGTGACGACGGTGTTGCCAGCCTCGCCGGCGCCTTCGTCGATCTCACCCAGCAAATCAGTGCGCAGGATCACACGCCATTCGCCCTCCGCCAGCATTGGCACACGGACCTTGGTGCTGCGCTGCAGATTTTGGCCCGCGCCCAAGGCCCCTTCGTTTTCAGCGCGCACCAGAAGTATATCATCCGCGTCATAGGCGCCGTCACGGCTGAGATAAATGGCATCAGACCAGGCCGGGCCCGTGGCATTATCCCCTGCATTGAAAATTTCCCACGCGATATCAATTTCATCACCGGCAATAAGTCCGGCTGGCAATGTGACACCAACAGGCACCAAGTTCGCAGGAGGCGGCGCGTCAATCTGCACGGCCACACGGGTAATATTGTTGGCCTCGCCTGCTGGCCCTTCCAGCACGAACCCATCCGGCGCCCCGATATCGGGCCGATCCACTTGGGCGATCAGGCGCCATGGTCCAGGCTCAAGCCCCGGGGGTACACGCAAGCGCACAGTATGTTCCGAACTGTCGCCCGTATCCATGTTCGACAGCCCGTAGACTTGGCCAACAATTGGGTCATTCGCGGTAATCAGATCATCGCGCGACAGTCGCAACCGAGTGACCCAACTGCTTTGTTCAGGAGGCATTGGCCCGCCCTGATTGACCAGGGTCACAGTGATTTCTGTATACTCACCAGCCACCATGCGCGCCGGAGCCGTAATCTGTGCGACCACATCGGGTTTTGGGGCTGGTTCAACGCGCAAGGCATGGACGGCAACATTGTTGCCCTCGGCGTTGTATTCATCGACTTGGCCGGTTGTCGTATTCCGAACTTCATCGAGCGGCACACCATCTACGGCAGGGCCAACAAAGCGGAGCGACGCGGCAGCTCCGATCCCACGCGTGAGCGGCAGGAAGCCTTCACCGCGATGGTCCACGCCCAGATGCCCGGCATCAGCGATAGCCAAAAGCGAAAGATCGCCTGATGCTTCGTGGGGGATATAGACATCAAAGGTGGCGACGTAGCTTTCGCCAGGCTCCAGCACACGCGGTTCACCGGGGCGCTCATAACGCTCCGGGGCACCCCGCGGGCTGGACGACAGGGCGATGTCGGCCTCATCCAAAGTGCTATCAAAAGACAGCGCCAAAAGATCAGACCAAGTGTTCACCCGTGTCGCGCGAGCGCCCTCATTGGTGATCTCAACTGTGACCTGAATGTTTTCACCCGCCTGCACCACATCCGGGGCTTCAACGCGTGTAATGACAAGATCCGCCTCTGCGATTCCAACTTGCACCGCAGCCGAGCCAATATTGTTAGCTGACCAGGGCTCATACACTCGGCCCGCATAGGTCGGAGCAAGCGCTGAGCTCAGATCACGGTCTGCTGCATCGAGCCGGTACTCGTAGGCGGGATAGTCCGGGAAAAAGACGCCACTTCGGTTCGTGATGACGCTGACGTGGTATTCACCCGTCAGCATCGGTGGCAAGGTGTAAGTCAGCGTCCGGGTGTAGCTCTGCCCCGGATCCAACACCCCGTCGAGTGGCTGGCGCTGCAAGGCAATCGGCTCTGCCCTCTGCACATTGTCAGGCAGGGGGAAGTCGGGCGTAATCCAAACCTCATCCGTGACATAGTCGGTCCCCGGCCAGATCGGCTGATCACTGACATTCGTCACTGTGTAGACGATATCAATCGTGTCCCCCACGAGGGCAGAGGGCGTTACCGTCACGTCCGTCACGGACAGGTCCGCACGGGTTTCTGTTACTTGCCACAGACCAAAGGCTCTGTTGTTGGTCACATCTACATCTTCAACGCCAGCAAAGTAGCGTGGGATTACCCCCGCATTCGCCACAATATAGCTGCCGTCGGCATGGGGCCCGAGTTCCACGATATCGGTGAAAGTTGCGCGGGCGCCGGGCGCCAAATCGGTGCCAGTAAAGCCAACTGTACCGTAGCTCTGACCGATCAGGGTGGGGCTCTCTGCAAGCCGCCAACTGCCTGCCCAAGTGCCTGCAGGCAGATCAACTTCCCCTACGTTTTCGACAATCGTTGTCAGCCGCCACGCGCGCGTGCCATCCACCTGTTCAGCACGGGCTGAGACCACTGCCAAATCAATCACCGGCTCTGGCGCGCCGATCACATCTATCGGGGCTGAGGCCTTGAAGTTGTTGCCATCCCGCTCGGCCGGATCGTCGGGGTTCACATCGCCCGAGAATGTAACTTCGCGCACTCGGTCCAGCGGATCGACGAAGGGTGTAAGATACCAGATACCGCTGTCGAGCGTTTCAGGCAGCGTAACATTTGCGCTTGTTTCGTAGCCGCCCAAGGGGCCGAGCGCTTCGCCGCGGCGCAGGCGCGTTTCCAGCAAAATGTCCCCAGACCCGGGACGATTACGATCCCGCGTCAGCCAGACCTGCTCCACCCACTCCCCATCGGGTGTGGCTTCAGGGCCAAGGTTGGTCACAGTCCAAGATACGGTTGTGCTACCGCCAGCCACTAATTGTCGTGGTCCGCGCACGTCAGATACCGAAAGATCGGGCGCGGGGAGCGCCGTCACATCAATCGCGTGGGCACGGAAATTGGCCAACTCGCCGCCCGTGCCCTCATCAACAGCACGGTTCGCATCAGCCCAGACGATGATATAGCCCGTGCCCCCGGCGCTTTCGGGAATCTCGAGTTCTACTTCCGAGACATAGCTTTCACCTGTGGCCAATGCCGCTCCCGAAGGGACAGGCGTTGCAAAGAGGCTGACATTCGAGGGATTTGCGGTGGGCGACCAGAACACCCGGTCCGTCCAGGCGCCGCCATCCGCGATGCCCAGACCGCCATTGATGACCTCAAAACGCACCGTGATCCGATCACCGGCCGTTGCGCTGTCTGCGGCGTCGATACTGGTGACGCGTAAATCGGGGCGTGGACGCAAGGCGATATCGATAAGCGCTCGCGCGGTGTTGTCGCCAGTGGCATCCGGCCTTTCATAGACAGCCGTGGTGCTGAGGCGCGTACTGGTTGTGATGCGCAGTTGCATCTCACGCGTGCCCACAAGCCCATCCGGCAGTTTGATGGTCTCGCGTCGTTCTTGTGCCTCGCCCGGAGCCAATCGATCTGCATCCACGGCCGACCATAGAGTCCGGCCTGTTGCAACATCGATCAGAGAGACCCGCCAAGTGCCATCGGCAACCCCCGGACCGGTGGAGCGCACATTCCAAGAGAAATCGACAACCGCGCCTTCCTCAGCCGTTGCTTCGATGGCAAAATCTTCTACCGCCAGATTTGGTGCCGGTTGCCCCGTCACCTGCAACGCCGCTGAGGCGCGGTTGTTGTTCAGTGCCGTGTGCTCGTAGACATCGCCACGACTGTCCGTGATCACGATGACCTCGTAGTCCCCATCAGCAAAAGCGGGCAGGTCGACGGTTTCTACGCGCTCCACCGCGCCACCAGGCGCCAACTGCAGCAGACGATCCGACAAAACGGAAGTCAGCAGGGCGCCATCCGAAACCCGCCGGATCTCAATACGGTCTACGACAGGAACCCTGCCACCCGGATCCAGCGGCGCCGCCTCCACGCCGATGTTCTCAACCCGCCAGCCTACGCTGATCGTATCTCCGCCGGTAGCCGTCTCTGCCACATCAACACGGGTGACTGCCAGATCTGCAAAGGGCCGTGCTGCAAAGCCGATCTCTGTGCTGCCCAGATTTGCGCCGGAACCTTCTTCGTATAGCGCGCCTTCCGCGTTGGCGATCACCTCAACGCGCCAGTCGCCAGAAAGGTTCTGGACCGTATAGCGCGCAGAGGCCGTGTAGGATTGGCCAGGCGGTGGCGGTGCCGCACGGCTCACAGAGCCCAGCGGAACAGTTCGACCAGTGCCCTCTTCAACCAACCGCACCACATCGCGGTAGGCGACATCGGTGCCGACACCCGCGCCACTGTTCGTGACCTCCCAAGAGACATCGAAGCTCACCTCAGCGCCAAACACGAGTTGGGGCGCTATAACGGACACGACCTCGAGATCGGGCTGAGCGAGTGCTGTAATCGTGATATCGCTGGTGGCTGTCGCCGGGGCACCGGCCAACTCCGCCATGGAGGCATCCGCATTCGCCTGCACCAAAATTTGCATGGGCCCAGCCATGTCCGGTGGCAACGCAACCGTGCGACGCAGGGTGACACTCTGGCCCGGCTCGAGCCCACCGCCATCGGTGACAACCTCACCCAGCAGAACACCATCGGTTGGGTTGCCAGTGGGCGTCAGCCAGATCTTGTCAACAAATGCCCCAAAGGCAGGGCGTGTGCCCAGATTTGTGAGCGTCCAAGCGATTTCAACCGTGTCACCTGCTGTTGCCGTATCCGGTGTGGCCACCGTGACAGAAAGATCAGGCGCCCCAGTGGGCAACGGGGTGCCATCGGCGCGATTGTTGGCTTCCAAGCCAGCCTCAAACACCACATCTCCACTATCGCCGACAACAGAGAGCAGGAAATTGCCGGATGGCAGGTTGCGCGATGGGGTGATGCGAGCCTCAACGCGATAGCTCTCACCGGGTGCCAGAGAGGCATCCCGGCGCAGTCTTGAAAGCGTCGTCACGACAGCGCCGCTTGCCGCATCACGCAGCACAACGTCATCAAACCAAGGGCCCAGCGCCGCAACCGAACCCGCATTTGTGACCGTAAAGCTGAGATCAAACGGCACGCCAGCCGTGACGCCATCAGGCCGCACGACATCCGAGATCACCAGATCTGCAGCCGGGCGCGCCGCAATCGAGATCGACTCACTGGCATCCGCCCGGTTGTTATCAGCCCCGCCCGGCCCTTCCCCCACGCGGCCATCTGCATTTGCAATCACGAACAGCGTCAATGTACCTGTGAGATCGGGGGGCAGAACCAACGTGCGCGTGCGGGTCACGCCCTCACCTGCGGCCAAGCCGCTTTGCGTAGGGATCTCAGCCAGAACGATGGCATCCGCCAAGGTTCCGCTCGCGCTGACCAAAATGCGATCCAGCGCCCCTGCAGCAACCGGATCAGGGCCGGCATTCACAGTCCGCCAAGTAACGTCCAGCGTTTCTCCTGCAAAAAGGCGTGTGCGCGATGAAGTAACATTCTCGACCGAGAGATCGGCCGATGGGGCCGTCACGGCAACAGCGCTGCCAGCACTGGCGTTATTGGCCCGAGTGCCGGGCTCATCCAGGGTGGCATCGGCATCAGTGCGTACGATAATCTGCCAGTCGCCGCCCGCCACTTGCGGCATAGCGAATGTGGCTTGCCCGTCGTAACCCGCCGCCTGCACCAATCCACCTTGGTGTGCTACGCGCGCCAAAAGCACATCGTCGATGTCGCCAAGCGCGCCATCCCGGCTCAGCCACACCTCGTCATACCAAGTGGCAAGAGGCGTCTCGACCGGGCCGATATTGTCAACGCGCCAACTGACATCAATGGTGTCACCAACAGTCACTGCAGCCGGGCTTGCAACCAAACTGACAGCCAAATCGGCCCGCAGGGCGGGCAATGGAACGCGGTCCAGCGCGCGATCATTGTCCGCATCGCGTATGGAAGAGCCGAGCCGAACCTCTGGTACAGCTGGCGTACCAACATTTGTGACAACGCGCAGGCGCATCTCCCGCAGGTCGGTTCCAAGGGGCAAGTCAAACGTGATCTCTTCGCGCTGACTTTCCCCCGCTGCCAACCCGGCGCGCGAGACAGTCTGCACGAAGATCGGATTGAAGCGGTCGTGGCGGTAGGCCAGCTCGAACCGATCTTCATATGCGCCCGCATCAAGCGTACCGACATTGCGCGTCTGCCACTCCACGGTGACAGCGGCCCCCATACGCAACTCGCTCAGCAAACCCACCGTCGAAACAGTTAGATCAGGCGCAGCCACAAATTGCGTTAGATCAGTGTTATCAGCCTCAGCATCCAGACCGGCTTGCCGCTCATCGAGCACATTTGCCGTATCGAGGCTGAGGGTCATCTCAAAGGCTGAGATGTCATCGGCAGGCACAGTGATCTGGGCAGCCCGAACCGCAGTGCTGCCCGCCGCAAGATCCTCCTGCACAACCACGGATGCACTGGCAACAACGGTATTGGTCGCCCGATCCACAAGCGACACCCGCTCTGTCCATGGGCCTTGGGCTTCGGCATCACCCGCGTTGCGCACAGTCCAAGACACAGTAACATCCTCACCCGCACGCCATGCGGAAAAATCCGGACCTGTCAACGCGTCGATCACAAGGTTGGGGAAAGAGGGAACAGCAGCAACCGTCTCCAGCGAAGCCATGTTGTCATCTTCAGCAGTGCCCGCAAGATTGGCTTCGGCCAGTGCAGAACTGGCATCCGTTGTTACCCGAATGGTCAATGCGCCTTCCGCACCAAGGGGCAGGTCAAGCGTCGCGCTACGGGCGCGCCCGGTTCCGGCGGTCAGCGGTGCGGCGCTCAAATCCAGCGATAGGGTTTTTGAGGCAATCACTGTGCCGGCGCTGTTGAGCAGGTCGACCCGTTCGCTCAAGGCTCCCAAGGCAGACTGCGTGCCGATATTTACACTGCGCCAAGTGATTTCTAATGGTTCGCCTGTCAGAGCCGGGCTGGGCAAGGCGATATCGCGGACACTCAGATTGGGGCCATCGCCACGATTGACCACAGGCACCGGGCTGTCTGCTTCAAGTAGATCGAGATGGGGCACCAACACGTAATCGCGCGTCTGCCCAAACGCCTCTGCATCGCCGCGCAGCACGGCCAGATACCGACCGGTGTCGGGCAGTATGATCTCGCTTGAGCCACCGCCCGCTGAAATCAACGCAACCCGTTCGCCTGATGGCGCCCAAAGGAAAAGTCTTGCGTCTCGTTCGGCCTGCTCAAAGGTAAAAGACACGGCCTGCCCGGCGACGCCCTCAAACGCAAAAACTTCTGCCAAGCTGCCAGGATCTAGCCGCCCGGCCAGAGCGACATCATCGCTGAAGACAGGCACTTCGGCGACGTCAAGCACCCGCAGCGCAACACTTCCCGCCACTGGGGCTGGGTTGAAACTGGAGGTGGCACGTGCCGTGATCTCAACGGTCCAGGTGCCTTCTCCCAGCCAAAGAGGCTGCTCCTCCGATGATCCGGAAGAGCTTGCGTCAAGATCCCACTCTGCGCGCACCGTGCCCTCAGGCGACAACAGCCGGGCTTCAGCCCGCACACCGGCTTGCACCGTGTCAATCACGACCTGCTTTGCATCGCCAGTAACTTCAAAGGTGAGTTGGCGCACCTGGTCGGCGGCAACAAAGGCCATCTCCACACGCTCGCCCAGCGGCGCAGAAACTGGCGCAGGTGTCCGAGAGACACGCAGATCAGCCGCATCGACGCCACCAGCCGAATCCACCACCAGAAAATACCGGCCTGCAGCAGCGATTTCGATCCGCCGCGCATTTGCAGCGCCTGTGCCAGAAGATAGAATTTGGCCTGCAGCATCAGCAAACCACCACCGCGCATTGCTTTGGTTGAAGCCGTCTATGGCGATCTGATCGCCTGCGGCCAGATCAACCGCCGCACGCAAGGCCCCGCCGGGCACGGGGGCTTCTGTTCTACGGGCGACATCCGGTGTCAGGACAGGCGCTGCAGCCAGATCAGCCAACATAAAGCGCATCTGATCACTCGTCCGGGCCGAACGGGTAATCTCCAATGCCCAGTCTCCTGCGGGCAACGCAATCAGAGGATGGGGCAGATCATTCGCACCGCCTGCGCCACTTTCTGCCCAAATCGCACCTGTGGTAGCCTCCACAACGCGCCAGGTCTGTTCGTCCCCTCCGGCAAGCGTATCCATATGCAGCAGCCTTGGGGCCGTCAGCGTAAAACTATGCCGTGAGGTGGCGCCCGGCACCACGGGCGGCCCGTCGGTGGCCGCGTTCAGGACCAAAGGTCCACCGGTTGGCGTCAGATCATGGATCACAGCTGTCAGATCATGGGGTGTCGTGGTGCCATCAGACCGATCCCACAAAACGGTGTATCGACCCGCAGCAGCGGCTGTCACGAGCGGGATTTCCATCTTGCCCGCCACTTGCGCCACGACATCCCCCTGAGGCCCGACAACCACAACCGACGCATTGCGCGTCAGTTTGCCAGACAGCACTTCAACTCCGAAGCGCTGGCCCTCAGCCAGTGTCACAGACACACCTGCGGCCCGCGCACCAGGATCCAGCGCCACAGCAGTAGAAGAGCCCAGCGCCACTTCGGGCAAAACAGACAGATCAACAAGCCGGAAGCTGTGATCAGAAGTGCCATAGGACCTCGTGGTGGCGATCAGTTCCCAACGCCCCGCAGCAAGCTCAAGCGCGGGCGGATTGGGGTCACCATAGACGGTGCTGGTAGAAACTGGATCAAGCTGCTGAGCTGTGCGATCCGGTGCGCCGTGCGTCTTGATGTAATAGCTAGCGCTGCCTGAAATACGGTCTAGGAACAGTGTCTTGGGTTCAGCAAGATCTATGGTCCAACGGCTAAACCCGTTGTTTCCAGGCTGCGACAGTACAGTGTCACCCAGCCCCAGAGGCGCCGCAACCAATGGGGTGCGCGTGACTTCGATCGAGTCGATATCGTGGTTGGCTGTCGTCGTGCTGGTCCGGGCGCCGAAGCCGAGCCGGAAATCTTCGAGAACAAAGCCAGGCAGTGCATGGCCGTCAATCAGTGTTTGGCCATCGAGCGTCACGGTCATGATTGCGCCGTTGCCATTGGCTGCAAGCGACACGTTGAGACGCTGGAAATCTTCAGATGAGAGATCCGCAAGAGTGGCCGGAATGTCGAAATTTTGGCTGCGGATATCAACACTGCTGCTGCCCGCACGCTCCTTCAGATGCGTGACCTCCAGCCTGCGGAGGCTTGGGTGAATTTCCAATGTAAGCCGTCCGGAGCTGCGGGGCGCATTACCCTGATCCGCCAAAAGCCGTTCCGGGACAGGCCCCGCTGGGCCCGCGGCTTCACCCGGCAGCCATGCCAGGATAAACGTGCCCCCCACCGCTCCATTTACGGCAGGGCCCGCCCGCCACTCCAACGCCACATCATGCTGCGCCAATCGCCCCTCAAATGCCTGGCCAGGCAGCAGCCAGTTTTCGGCACTCGCATCCGCAAGGCCTGCCAGACGGTAGAACGTGTTGGTCCCGTCTGTTGCAAACCGGCCAGCCGTACCCCGCACAGACTGCGTCTCAAACAGCCAACCGGGCGCCGTAAAGTCTATTGTCGTTGCTCCGATATCTATTGCGCCTGTCAGATCCGTGAGTTGCAAGCCGTAAAGATCAATCCCTTCATTGCGCGCTGGATCCGCATTGTAGGCGCCGTCAAAGCGCACCACATACTGCCCAGCCTGCGGGAGCACGACGATTTCCGATTGGGTATTCCCATTGCCAGCCCAGATTTCGTTTCCGTTAGGGCCTAGTACCGTCACCGTGCCGGAGAAAGCCGGAGCCCCGCCAGGGCGGACCCATTCAGGTCGAACAACAGCACGTGCTGACACATCGATCACATGCAGTGCTGCGCCGTGACCCTCATCTGGAACCTGCCCCTGCATGACCGCGCCCAGCAGCGTCTCGGTTACTGTGTCGCGGAAGACATAAGAGACCGATGCCGCAGAACTGCCCGAGCTCTGCCAAGTCTCGATTGTCCACGTTCCCTGGGCAGCAAACCAAGGCCCTGGTGCATCAGAAAAACTGCTATTGCGGAACGCGTACCAGTCTCCTTCATGTACGACTGTGCCATCAGGATCGGTCAACCGCACCTTCAGCGATGGATCGCTCTCAATCACATCCAATGCGACCCAACCCTCAGAGCCAACAACGACCCGATCCAGTTGCACGGTGCCATCGGTCCCTGGTGTGCGGGTGATGATGTCACCAGCCATGATATCCGCTTCGATCACAGGGGCTGGAGGACGGGCGGACCGCGCAGGAATTGGCGCCAGACGATCCCCTGTGCCCTCACGCAACCAGGCGATCACATCTCCGGACGTGTCCGCCGGATCAGACGCGCTGGAGAGCCTTTCCAGAACGCGCCCACCCGCATCCAGCCGCCAAACCGTCTGCGGTGTTTCCTCTCTTGTCCCGTCAAAGAAGTGGGCAATTTGCCCCGGCTCCAACGCCAAACGCACAAAGCGACCCTCAGGTGCGGGTGTCAGGGTCGAATATTGGTTCATCTCCAAGCGTGCCACTTCATCCAGCGTGAAGACACGCATGGCCGCCGAGGTGCCGTTTGCCCACTGCAGTTCCCAATCGCCAGCGCCAAGTGTCATGACATGACTGCTTGATGAGCTGAGGCTTTGCTCCGTTCCGTCTGGCCCTATCAGTTTGAGTTGTCCGGACGAAATAGGATCGATCAGAACCGTCTGCGCCACATCCAGCGCCAGAACATGCACCGCAAGATCGCCCGCAAAGGCGGTTTGGCCGCGCAAGATGCCGGCATCGTCCTCCTGCATGATCGTCTTGGGGCGGGCGCCAATCCGGGCACGCACATCCGCACCCACATTGCCTTCGGGCAGGCGCACCACATGTGTTCCAGCCCGTACCGCAATCCAGCGATCCGAATTCGCTTGCACGATCGTGCCATTTGCATCGAACACGTCCAGACCAACGGCGTTGCTCGAAAGATCCACTTGCAAACTCGCACCCGCTGCAAGCTCCGTGCGGAAGAGACGGCCAATATCCCACTTAGCAGGCACGCTCTGGCCGAGCGGAAGTTCTGGCAAATCCTGTGCGCGGCGCAATGCAAAACGGCGCGCATCTTCTGCTTCGATTACCGCGTACCACGATCCGGCACCTAGGGCGGCTGCCCCCGCGCCATCAGCTATTTCAAGCCGCACCTCAACACCGTCTTCGCGCGTAAAGACGATCTCATCATCGTTGTCCCAATCGCCGATTGCCTCGGCCCACAATGTGGTTGCTGCGTCCAGTGAAAAACGGTGCAAAACTTCAAGCCCGGCCCCGCCCACAGGATCGTCAAGCACGGGCACGCGTGACAGGCGCGGCGTGAGAACGGGATCAGTGCCAATGCGTGCGATTGCAGCCTCGGCACCCTCAAAATCTAGATCCAGCACAAGCGCCGTCTGATCCACAGGCAGGGTGTCGCCCGCCAAACCCGCGATTGCCGCACTGTCCAGCGCTGATGACCAGAACCGCACGTCATCCACTGCACCTGCAACACCAATACCAAACCCTGAGACGCCCGGCCGAGATGAGAAATTTGTCAGGGTGTTGGTTCGCCGCTGGGCACCGTCGACAAACAGTGAAGCGCGCCCTGTATCGTCCACCATCACCGCGACATGATACCACTGATCGGCTGTTCGCGTCGAGAAATCCGACAGGGTTGCACCCAGATCCCCATCCCAGACCGTCGCTGTGATACGCCCATTGTTCACCGATATCTGCACGCCGCCCAGTTCGGCCAGCACGCCTCTGGCCCCATCTTCGAACCGCAACCAAGCTTCTACGACACGCGGCCCATTTTCCGGCAAAGGCGCTTCGAGCACGATGCCTACATCGTCCAGCAAAAGTGCCTGCCCATTACGGCCTGCCACACGGCCCGCGGCGGAGCCGCTGCCTGCGGTGATATCCAGCGCCACCTCAGTTTGGACAATCTCAGACACAACCGCTCGGAAATCGCTCCAGTAGCTGATCGGGTCCATGCTGACAGCAAAAAGTTCGGGTAAATTGGCAGGCAAGCGTTGGTTGGGTGTGTCCGGCAGATCAAATGCTGCCCCCGTTGCGGCCTCGAAGAACTGAACTGTACGGGCATTCTCGAATGCAAAAGTCTGAGGCACCGTGGCGGAAGGCAGACGCGCCGCTGCAAAGCCGGTGCGTCCAAGGTTCAGCCCTTCCGTTGTCGCAGCTTCAATACTGGAAGCTGGCAACACGTTCACCTGAACTGTGCGGTTAAAGGATGGGGGCGGCACTACGATCTGCCATGTACCAGGGGTCAGCGCACGAACGACCGGATCGTCTTCTGACCAAGCGTCAGACGCCACGACCACTTGCCCATCCGGCGACACGAATACGGCGCCGTCCAGCCGCCCCGGGGACAAGACATACAAGCCCGGCTCGGTCACGGTCACGTCTATTACCGCACTTTGATTTCGGTTCACCCGTACGGATTGATCAATCCCAATATCGATGCTCAGCGCGTCCGCATCCTGTAGCGAGACAGTGACGCTTTGCGGGTCTGCCGTCGGCGTACGTGTATAGTATCCGATTATGGTCACTGTGCCTGCCGCGCCTGGCTCAGGCATCCAGGGCGCTGAGCGCACAATCCCGTCTGGCGCCAGAAGGAAGGTGCGTACGCCAGAGCTGGCCGAGAGGCTGACAGTTTGCAACTCAGCAACTTCGATCTGCCCCACAAAGGTGGCCATTGCATCAGAGACGTCAAAACTGGCCGCAACATCTGAGGTAAGCTCGATGGGTGCGGACACATCAACCAACTGCACCGACCACGTATTGCTCTGGCCCCAAATCTGCAGCCTGTTCGCGCCAGCCGGCAGTACCAGAGCCGGGTCATCCGTCCGCTGGTAAATATCCAGCTGCGACAGTGCCCCCGACCAAAGCGGCACATCATCTGGCCCCAGCAAGACCGCAGAACCCGTACCTTGAACGCGGAAAAGGCCCGGCGTGTCTGCCGCCATATCCAGCGTGATCTCATGCACTGCACCCTCTGGCGGCGCATCTCCGTTCACTGTGCCGCCAACCGTAAGCGCCTGGCTGCTCGCAACCGTTGGCGCCCGCAGCACAAAGCTGTAATCAAGTGCTTCGGCGGCCTCCCCGCGGCCCTCCAGCAGCACCGTATAGCGCCCCGCCTGCTTTGCGGTGCCCAGAAACCCATCCTCAAAATCAGAACTGCCCAAATTCTGTCCGGCGGAGTCGTACAACCACACACGCGCCGCATCGTCATCGAGCGCCTCATCCACATCGAGAAAAAGCGTCTCACCGGCTGCTAAGTCCACAGAATGCACAGCCACCGCGCTTGCGTCATCCAACTGCCCGGCAAATGTCCGGTCAGCCGAAACCGGCGCATCATCGACATTGCGCAGCGCAAATTGCAAGGTACCGGTCTGCGAGCTGCCCTTAAACTCCAGCCGATAATCACCTGCCTCAAGAGACAATGGTTGGGCCTCAGGCCAATTGGACAAACGCCCGTCGCGCAGCACACCGTCAGGCCCGACAAGCGTCAACTCCGCAGACGTTGGCGCTTCGATGAGATCAAAGATGATCTGCTGGCGTTCCTCCAGCGTGAATGTCCACGCCTCACGCTCATGGGGCGCGTCCAATTGGGTGAGCACAGGCGCGAAGTCCGCTGAAAGTAAAATGCGATCTTCCAACGTTTCCAGCTCTACGGGAGGCAAATGCCCGCTTGGCATCACCGGCTTGGATGTCTGTGTAAGCTGCGCGCGAGCATCGTCACAACTGCTTGCCCTATCGTTGCCGGAGGTCGGGGAAATGCTCCTTAGGCAAAAGCTGAGTGCCGACGAAGTTTTGTCAGTCGACATAGCAACTCTCCTTTGCAGAGGAGGAGAGAATGGCTGGCGCAGGGTTGAATGCGCTCAAATCGAGCGCCACAGCCGAACGCAGTGACGATCCGCTCACCGGGGAGACATGCGCAGGCGCGTTGCTGAGAATTGCCGTTGGCAACGTGATCGTCAGAAGCAGTCTGGTCATTTGGTGCATAGCCATTTTTGTTTCAATTTCGCAGGGGAGCGAGAGAGGCATCCCGGCGCAGAAACAGGCCCCACGCACCAATACATCCAATCAGCCACCTTGCAGTTGCGCTCGAGAATGCGGCGCAGGCCTACAAGGATTATTCAGCGCGCCCGCCCGCGCTGCCAAATTGGCAACAGCAGACAGGAAACACCTCAAGATTGGTTGTCACCCCAGTCGTCCCAGTTACGAGGATAGAGGGGCGAAATCTGAGTGCGCATGCGTCATATGACGTATGCGGGCAAAATTTTTAACGATTTAATAGTCAAGATCAGTATCCACTCGCTTGCTGGCGGGACATGACTGTGAGGTCAGATAGACCCGCACCCCGACGACGTGGTGTCGTCGCAGCTATACACGCACACGTTACGGCTTGTTTGCGCGGGATGAATGACGTCACAACTGTAGGCTTCCAAAATTTGTATACGGGTATGCATTGCGCCTTGTGGCAGGGCCAAATCGTCTCAATTTGTCATTCAGAGCTACCCAAACGATTGCGGCGTTTAGTCAGATATGATCACGTGAGGCGCATTATGGTTGGACAACGAATTCCGAGAACTTGGATTTTTACTGCATTCAGATCGCGTTTGATCTGCGTATACCTTATTGTCTTAGCTTTATTTTCCTCTCCAGTCTCGACCCTGGCACAAACCGCCAACGACTGTCTTCTCAAACCGTCAGCGGATGTGCAGCTTGCGGTCAAGGCCCCTGGCGTGGTGCAAACCGTAGCTGTACGGCGCGGTGATCCGGTTACAGCAGGGCAAGTTCTGCTGACGCTCTCAGATGAGATGGAACGCGTCGCGGTCACGATCGCCGAAGCCCGCGCCCTAGACCGCTCCAATCTAGACGGTATCATCGCGCGCCTCGCGGTGGCCGATGCGCAACTCGATCGGATGAAGAACCTGGCAGATGGCAGCTTGATTACGCGCGAACGCCTAGATCAAGCCGAACAGGACGCGCTGACTTTACAACAGGAAAAGCGCGTTGCCGAAGCCGCACTGCGGATTGCAGCACTCGAGGCCGATCGCGCCCGCGCGGCACTGTCCCGCCTGTCCCTACGCACGCCCCTTTCAGGCGTGGTCACCGAACGCCATTTGGATCCTGGCGAATTTGCCTCCGAGCAAAGCCCGGCCATTACCATCGTAACGCTAGATCCCCTGCTGGCTGAAGCTTGGATCGATGCGGAGGCATGGGGCCGCCTGTCCAAAGGAGATGTCGCCGAGATTTCAACCACGCGCGCCCCGGATAAACGCTATAGCGCCCGCATCCGAGCCATTGATCCAATCCTCGAAACCGTCTCTTCCACCTTCCGGGTGACACTGAGTGTCCCAAATCCAGACAGAGCACTTCCTGCGGGGTTGCCCTGCACGCTTTACCTTGACTGAGCCGCGCGTACACAACCAAGGCCATCTTTTGTTTTTGAAAGGTGCCCCAGAGCGGCCTTAGGGGGCCATGCTCAGCGTCCTATCCGACAGCAGATCATTCGGTATGGCATCAGGGCAAAGCGTACACGGTCACGCAACCACATTGACTGCGCCTCCGCGACAAAAGCCTTGCCTGTCAGAAACCGAAGCGCAGCCCCACATAGGCGTTACTGTCATCCTGAAACTGGCCGTAGAATGTCTGCTCGGTGTCCCCGTAGAAATGGTTGATGCCGACATTCAGGCGCAGCGCATCCGAGACGGAATAGCTGAGACTGGCGCGCACATACCCGTCTTTGTCGCTGGGGCTGTCAGCAACGAACAGGTTCGCGATCAGCCGCTGATCAAGAAAGCTGCGGGTCAGGCGCGCGGTCAGCACATCACGGGTTTCTGGCCGCGCAGTCATCCCCGTTGGCAAAGCGGCAAGGTAGGCTGCCTGATCATCCCGTATTTCCTGATAATACTGCAGGCCCAAGGTGGTTTCGCGCGCCACCTCCATCTCGTAGCCAATCAGCCAGCGGGTTTGGCTGTTGGGGATATTGGGATCAGAGCCCGTAGGGTCCTCGTTGCTGTCATAATAGCCCAACTCCACATTCAGCAGCCCAGGGCCCACGGGGCCGCGCAGGCTGGCGCCAATCACCTGTAGCTGCGGAAAGGTGTTTTCAGACAGGGCCGTGTCATAGCCAACAGGGCTTTTCCAAAACCCATCGTAGAAATAGGCGGCCAATTCAAAGCCCGCGACAGTGCGATAGAGGCGCAGCGCCAACTCATCATCGGAAAAGCTGTCATCGGGCAGAGCAACCGGGATCGCCGTACCCCCGATCTGGCTGCCCGCGATGGGGCTGAAAAACGACAGGCGCTCCCCGTCGACATAGCGATCAGGATCAAATTGCGGCGTGTAGACCAAGTCGAGATTCACGATGTCGCTGAAGAATGACAGCTTGAGCGCATCGGACGGCGCCTTGAGATACTCGATATCCCGACCGACAAGGAAGCTTTCGTAGTCCTTTGGGAAGAGATCGTTGATGAAGAGCAGATCACCGGTGCCCCAGGTGAGGATCTGACGCCCCAATTTGACGTCCACGGAGGCAACGGGGCTAAAGCTGACATTGGCCTGCCGCAGGTCGAGCACACCAGTGCCCGCATTCAGATCAAGAGACTGGCCCGACAAAACCGCATCGCCCACCACATCGAAGGCGAGCCGGGTCTGGATCGTTGTGCCGAAACCGGCCTCAAGATGCAGCCGCCCTTCCCCAAGGATGTCGCGCGGCATCAGGGCGTTATCTTGGGTGCGTGCCCCATAGCGCAGATCAAAAAAGCCCGTGAAAAGCGCGCTGGGTTCCTCCGCTTCGATCGCCGCTTGGCCAGAGGTGTCGGCCCCATCAAGGCCGACCGGCAGTTCCGGCGCGCCGCCAAGGCCCGGGGGCAGCTCAGGTTGCCCCCCCAAGCCCGGCGGCAGCTCAGGCTGGCCGCCCAGGCCCGATGGCAGTTCAGGCTGGCCGCCCAACCCAGGCGGCAGGGCTGGCATCTCAGCAAAGGCCGGGGGCGCCGTACCAAGGATCAGAACAAGGGCTGTCAGCGCACGCATCAGCGTAGGTACTCCATCGGCGGGGCCCGCAGGGAGCGCTCGGAAAACAGATCGCTGCCAAAGCCATTGCCATAGCGCACATTGCGGTAGCGCAGCGTGGTGTTGCCGCCCATATCATTGTCGGTCATGCGGATCTGAGTGACCGTGGGCACCCCTTGAATGGTGTTCACGGCCAGCACCTCCATCAAGCGATACAAGGTGCCATCGGCCTTGTAGAATTCCATCCGTGTCGGGATCATCGAGTTGCGCTCAATGTAGGTCACATAGGAGGCAAACTCGACCTTGCCCGCCTTGCGGGGTGTGCTGCGCATGACGTGATAGGTGCCATTGGTTTCAACCAATTCGTGCCGATCCTCGTTGGGCAGCCGGCCAGACACATCCTCGTAGAAGAAATGCGATCCGACGAAGCTGGTGCGCTCGTCGCTGGCCGCGATGCGCCGCACCTGATCCAAGGCAGGGAGGTACATCCAGCGATCATCGGCCCCCCGCGTATTCTTCCACACGAGGAAGGCCGTGCGGTTCACATCGCTTGGGCGCGTGAAATAGATATACATCTGCTGATCGGCATTGGCTGCGCCCTCATTGCGCCGCAACAGCACCAGAGAGCGGGATCGCTTGCGCCCCTGACCGTCGACAATGGTCATCGAGACATCCCCGCGCACATCGGCACCGGGATAGTAGATTGCCGCGCTGGCACGGTTCATGATGTCCTGCGCAGATTGCGCCTGCAACTGCGTTGCAAACAGCAAGATGAATAGGGTGATCAGGATCTGTTTCATACCGCGGCCTCCGTCTGGGCGTGTGCAGGCGTGTCAAACAGCCAGCTCTGAAGCAAGGTGATCAGGGCGGGCAGGATCAGCAAGGACGCAAATCCCGACACAAGCAGGATCAACGATATAAAGACGCCCACCGTATTGTAGGGCGTCAGCGGGGCCAACAGCAGCGGCAGGAAACCAACCCCCACAATGATGATATTGCGAAAGATCGCCCGGGCGGGCTCCCCCGTGACGCGCTGCAACGCGTCTTTCCAATTGCCCGTGGCAGCCTCAAGGGCGCGGCTGCGCTGAACGAAATGGATGGCATAGTCGATCGCCAGCCCCAGGCTCAGGGAAGACAGCACAGCAATGGGCATGTCGTAATCCTTCCCGACAATCCCCAACAGCCCGTAGATCACTCCGATGGACAAGGTCAGCGGCACCATGGACAGAAGGCCCCAACTCACCGAACGGAACAGCAGCACCATCATCGCCAGCACGATGACAAAACTGCTCAGAAAGGCAGTGAGCATCCCAGCCACCATTTCCTGCTGCCAGACGACGTTGATATAAGTCAGCCCGAACCAGTCATGGGACAGGGCGGCAGGTGGCGGGTTTTCGGCGATCCATACATCGACCGCTTCGGCAACGGCCACCATGTCCGCATTGTCGCCGCTGCGCAGTTGGAACCACAGGTTTGCCTGCCGGAAATCGGGCGTCACGAAGTGCCACAGGTCCGTGGGGCGGTGGCTGCTTTCAAAGGTCAGCAAGGTTTGGGCGACAGCGTTCTGGCTGTCAGGGATCCGGTAGTCTGTCGCCGCGCCGAGGTTCAGTTCGCGGTGAACGGTCTTGATGATCTCATTAACGCTGTTGGTTTTGCCCACATTGGGATGGTCCTGGACATGGGCCTGGAGCGCCTCAATCCAGCGCAACACTTCGGGCGACTTGAACAGCTCAGCCTCAGCCGCCTTGGCATCGAGCAGGTCCAGGGCCTCCAGCCAGGCAGTGTAGCTTGCATCATCAGGCGCCTCGACCATGCGCTCCTCAGCCAACGCATAGAGATCATTGAGCGGCTCTGACAGGCGCGCCTGCAGGCCTGAGCGCGCCGGTTCCGAAAGGGCCTCGACCTCGGCGGTATCAAGTGCTGCGAACGGGCCCGCGTCAAAAGCCAGATAGGTCATGTAGGTGCCGGCGAAGCGGGCATTCAAATCCGCATCGGCCACCCGGATTTCATGGCCAGCATGAAACCACTTAACAGGGTTATCATTGATCTGGATGCGGCTGATCCCGTAGTAGGACACGCCATAAAGTACCAGCGCTACCCCCAGCACGATATACTTGCCGTGATAGGCAAACCGGCCCATCCCATGCAGAAACCGCGTCAGGCGCGTCGTCTCGATCTCGACCGCACTCTTTCGACAGAACTGCTCGATGTGCCGCTCGGGCATCAACACGAGATAGGCAGGCACCAAAGCCATCGTTGCCAGCCATGCCAGCAGCACCCCAAGCGCCACGAAAATGCCGAATACCTGAACGGGCGGGATATCTGCCATCGCCAGAGAGGCAAAGCCCACCGCCGTGGTCAAAGAGGTGAACAGCATCGGCTTCCACAGATCCTGCAGCACATGGGCCAGCGTCTTTTGGCGATCCTTGTAACGCGGGTAGGTGTCATGAAACGCCGAGAGCAGATGCACCGCATCTAGCACGGCTATCGGCATGATAAAGATCGGGATCATCGAAGACATGATGTGCACCGTATTGCCGGTGATCACCAATGCGCCCATCGTCACCAGCACCGACACCATCGCCACCACCATCGGCGCGATGATCACATTCCACTGCCGGAAGAAAACCCACATCAAGCCGTAGATCAGCACCATCGCTGCGGGGGCGGAAATCGCCATCTGGATGAACATCTCAATGCCGAATTGATCCTGTGCAATCGGCAGGCCTGTGATGTGATAGGTGTCGCCATTGTCAAAGGTATCGATCGCCGCGCGCAGCTGTTTGGCCACAAGGTAGCTGTCTTCCTTGTGGTGGATCGGAACGTACAGCGCGAGCGCATCCCCCGCCTCTGATACCAGAGAATTGTCGAGCATCGGCATCGCCTTGGCGTTGCGGGCCACCTCCAGCGCGGCCTCGGCATCCGCGGGCGGGCTCTCCATCAGCCAGCGAAACTGCACTGCGCCCGCACCATCTTGCGCCACGTAGTCCACCATGCCGGGGGCGATAATTTCTGCAGACACGGCCCCGCGCGGCAGGCCATCTTCCTGCCAGGTTGCGGCGCGTGCCACCTCTGTGAGGTGATCGATATCCGCCAGCGTTTCGGGGGTGAACACGCCCCGCTCGGGATTGACCACGCCGACCACGATCATATCGTGCAGATCAAACAGGGCCTTCATCTCATTGTGAAACACACGCACGGGAGCCTCGGCGGGCAGCATGTTTTCAGGATCTGTGTCGATGGTCAGCGGGTGCAGGGCCCGGGCGACGCCTGTGCTGAAGGTGGGCGCCAGCACCAATGCCAGCATCAGGGCCACAAGCCCCCCGCTGAGCCAGAACCAGAGCTTTGGCCGCGCAATCGCATGCCGCGAAATAGGGTTCGTACCGTCAGGCGCCGTTGGCTGCATCTTGATTCCCGCAAAGTCGTGCTTGGGGCCAAGCACTACCGTATTGCGCGAAAATTCAACACTGCCGTTTTAGCACATCCGCCTTGACGGAAACGCATGGGTGGGAATCCGCCGGGATCAGCCCGCGAGGCCGCCCCGTGCCTCAACAGGCCGCAGCGCGGCGGTGTTTCAGCCAGCCCAATGAGGCCAGCCCCGACAGCATCAGCCAAACCACAGCGGGCAACGGAACAGGGGCCACAGGCGTCAACAAAACCGCCCTTTGGCTGTCATCGCTGCCCAAAAGGCCTGAGGCAAGGATCTGGCCACTGTTGTTGGTGGCATACGCCCCTATGAGCAACCAGTCCGAATTCGGATCAATCTTGCTGTTGAGATCGCGCATTTTCCTGCCATTCCACAGGAATGCCAGCCCCTGCCCGTTGGAGTTGGTGGCGGTCCCAACCACCGCTCCCCAGTCATTGATGCCTGAGGCCTCACTTGAACGGCCCTCAGCAAGCGCGCCGAGATCCTGCATGCCAGTCTCTTCTTGCCATAGGAAAACTCTGTTTCCAGAAAAATTGGCCGTCCCAGCCTCTCCCACAACCTGGCCGCTATCATTGATGGCAGTGGCAGCGCTAGATCTGCCCCCCAGTGTGCCGAGCGCCTTAGGGGCGGACCCGGTTTCCCACAGGACAGCTTGCTGCCTGCCGTCTTGATCGTGTGCAAATCCCCCGTTTTGATTGCGATTATTAATGCCGTTGGCAAGCGTGTTTCCGTCAGAACTTTCAGGCAAACCCACGGGAAATGACCCGCTTTCCCCGTCTTTCCACACAAAACCCGTTTCAGGCATTGGGCCAAAAGTGTACCCCGCAACCCAACCACCCTCGTTGATATCTACGGCTGCGCTTATGTCCCCAATGGGCACGTTAAGGTTTTTCAAGGCCGGGATAGAGCCATCGTCAGGCTCATCTTCCACAAAGTATGCATCCAGGCCTTCGGTCGACGTCGTGGAGGCCCCGACAATCTGACCATTCTCATTGATACCTACTCCGATGTTTATAGCCCCGCCTAAGGTGCCCAAGTCTGTGATGGTATACGTAATGGCCTGTGCCACACTGGCGCTGATCACCAAAAGACTGGCCGCAAAGGTTCGTTTGGTCATCATGCACCCTCCCGAAGCGCTGCTAGGGTGTCATTACATGCTCAAACTGCGCCGCTCAGACCTGCGTCTGGGATCAAGCCGGAAAACTTTAATCTTTACCGCACTGCCATCAGCCGCCGGGGCCAGTTGGGTCACAGAGGCCAAGTCGGGGAAGGTCGCTTTCTTAATGCAAACCGCCCGGCACCGCGTGGGCGCTACATGGCACAGGACAAGAAATTCAGTAAAGTGAGATATTTCGATTCAGATATTCTCATTTGGAATACCAAGAGTCCCGCTGGAAGGGCGCTGCTGAACCGGCATAATCGAAAGCCGGGCCAGTCAGATCTGTCCGGCTTGCAGAGGTATATTCTGGCCTTGGACAATTGCACCAATCGGGCAAGAGGACTACCACACATATATTAGAGCCAAACGAGGATCGAATTTACTATGATTTACCCAACCATCCTGTGCGGCGGTTCCGGAACGCGGCTTTGGCCCCTGTCGCGCAAGAGCTATCCCAAGCAATTTGTGCCGCTTGTTGGTGAAAAAACCCTGTTTCAGGCCTCTGTTGAGCGGCTTCAGGGCGCGGTGACAGGGCAGAAATTTGCGGCCCCGCTGGTGCTGACAGGCTCTGATTTTCGTTTCATCGTGACAGAACAATTGGCCGCGGTTGGTATCGATCCGGGTGCGATCCTGATTGAGCCTGAGGGCCGCAATACGGCACCGGCTGTGCTGGCGGCAGCGCTGTATCTGATCGAGCAGGATCCTGAGGCGACGCTGCTGGTAGCCCCATCTGATCATGTTGTGCCCGACGCCGCAGCCTTCCACGGGGCCGTCGCCAAAGGCCTCGAGGCGACACGCCAGGGCAAGCTGGTGACCTTCGGCATTCAGCCCGACCGGCCTGAAACCGGCTATGGCTATCTAGAGCTGACCGAAAAGCCCGATGGATCAGGCGCCGCCATCGATCTGCGGCAATTCGTTGAAAAGCCCGATGCAGAGCGCGCCGCCGATATGCTGGACGCGGGGACGTTCCTTTGGAATGCGGGGATCTTCCTGTTCCGTGCGCGCGACATCATCGACGCCTTTGCACGCCATTGCCCGGAATTGACCGCTCCGGTGACGGCGTCTGTGGCGCAGGCCGCCTCTGATCTTGGCTTCTTGCGTCTCGATCCGGCCGCCTGGAGCGATGTGACAGACATCTCGATTGACTACGCCGTCATGGAACGTGCCGACAACCTGACCGTGGTGCCCTTTGACAGCGGCTGGTCCGATCTGGGGGGATGGGATGCGGTCTGGCGCGAATCGGAGGGGGACGGCAGCGGGGTTGTTGTCTCGGGCGCGGCCACTGCGATCGACTGTTCGGACACTCTGCTGCGTTCTGACAGCGAACGGCTTGAGGTGGTCGGGATCGGGCTCGAAAACATCATGGCGGTGGCCATGAACGATGCTGTGCTCGTTGCCCCGATGGACCGGGCCCAAGATGTCAAAAAAGCGGTCGACGCGCTGAAGGCCAAATCGGCCCCGCAAGCCACGACCTTCCCCAAGGATCACCGGCCCTGGGGCTGGTTTGAAAGCCTCGTGGTGGGCGATCGCTTTCAGGTAAAACGGATCCATGTGCATCCGGGTGCCTCACTCAGCCTGCAAAGCCATTTTCACCGCTCGGAGCATTGGATTGTCGTCGAGGGCACCGCGGAGGTGACGGTGGATGACGAGACGCGCCTGGTGACCGAAAATCAATCGGTCTACATCCCGCTGGGGGCTGTGCACCGCATGACAAACCCGGGCAAGGTGCCGATGGTGCTGATTGAGGTGCAGACGGGGTCTTATGTGGGCGAGGATGACATTGTCCGCTACGAGGATATCTACGCTCGCGGACAAGGCGCAAAGGGCTGATGAATATGGCTGCGGCCAACGCTCGTGCCCATGACCGCGTAGAGTTCATGGGGCTTGCTTTCCATGTTCAGCCGTTCGAGGCGTTGATCGATGGTTTGATCGCCCGCTGCACAAGGCCGGGCTATGGCTTTGTGGTGACACCGAATGTCGACCATGTGAACAAGTTCCATACCGGTGGCGTGGATCAAGACACCTATCTTGCCGCCGAAATCATGGTCAATGACAGCAAGATCCTCGAAGCGCTGGCCAGCCGGGTGAACAAGACACTGCCTGCGACGCCCGGCTCTGATATTGTCTCGGCGCTGCTGCATCATCCCAACGCCAAGGACATACGGTTTGCCGTGGTCGGGCCAACACCCGACGACTTTGCCCTGCTCAAAGCAAAATTTCCGGACTTGCAGTTGGAATTTGTGCCCGCCGCTGCGCGGCTTGAGCGCCGCAGCGAGAACTGGCAGGACCTGCTGGATGCCGTCTTGGACCAGAAATTCGACATCCTGCTCTGCTGCATCTCTTTTCCCAAGCAAGAATACCTCTCCTATGACCTGGGGCAGGCGGGCTGCGCCCAAGGCCTATCGATCTGTGCCGGCGCCAGCATCGATTTCCTGACCGGGCGCCAGAAGCGGGCGCCGCAGATCTTTCAGACCCTCCGGGCAGAGTGGCTGTATCGATTGCTTGGCAACCCCCGCAGGCTGGCCCGGCGCTACCTGATCGAGGGTCCGCGCATCTTTCGTCTGTTCTGGACGTTGGAAAAGCGCAAACCGCAGGCCTGAACAGCACCAAAGGCCGCATCAGAACAGGATCACGTATCAAGGGTGAGTACATGCCCCCAGGGCGGCATTGGCGCCCCACTGGGAGCCACCCAGATCACGGGGCACCCCGGGGCGCGTCCGACCACAGCCTCAAGATCGGTGAGGATCACGGCCGCAGAGGGTGCGAGCGCCCGAAGGCGTTCCAGAACCGGGTCAAAATCCGTGCCACCGCCCCCTGTGAGACTGCCATCGCGGAGCGCACTGAGAAGGCCCGCACGCACCACATGCTCTGACTGAATGACGGTGTCGAAGCTCAAAACAATAATCTCGGCGCCCGTGCGTAGCGCGATGCCATCCGCCTCGGCTGCAAACAGGCGCAGGGTGAGCGGCTCAATCGAACTGGAGGTATCGATGGCAACGACGATGCGTGGACGCCAAGCGGTGCGCTGCCGGCCCGGTTCAAATACCGGATCAGGGGCGCCGGTTACCTGAGCGAGTGCGGCCATGGCAACCCACCGGCCCGCAGGTCGGCGATAGGTTATCTGAGGGGACTCTGCCACCGCCTTGGCAAGCAATCCGCGCAGGTGTCGTTCCCAGGGGATTTGGGCAGGCGTGATATCCGCGATCACCCGGCCCAGCATACCAATCCCTGCCCCGGCAGACCGGCCCGCCTCCATCGCGCGCACAAGATGGCCCTGCCAATCTGCGGCCTTGTCCTCATCGGGCCCGCCGCCTCCCTGATGCGGCGCCAGATCCGGCGCAAACGCGCGGGCCGCCCCATGCTCAGCCGCAGCGGCGCGCGTGGCGCCATCCCGGTGCAGCCGCAATGCCAGACGGTCTGCATCCCAATCCGCAAGTGCCGTCAACGCCGAGGCCGAGGGCGCGCCAATATCCTTGAGCAACGCGCCAAGTGTCACTGCCGGACGCGGCACCGGCAGATCCGCAGCGATGAGCGTTTCATTTACGATGGCATCGGCGGCCAAAGCATAAAGCCCGGCATCAAAGCGCTCTCCAAGCCGCTGGGCAAGCGCCTCAGAGCGGGCGGAGTGGCGCAAAGCCACATGCAAGACATGATGGGCAGCAACCCCCACCTGTTCATGCGCAGGCAAGCTTTCAAAGCCAGGCCCATAGTAGATGGTTTCCCCTTCGGTAAAGGTCGGCGCATTCGTATCGCGGTGGGAGCACCACAGGGCCAGAACACCGAGGGCAGGATCCACCTCCTGCAGTTGGGCCAGCGCCCGACGGGCCCGGGCGGAATGGCTCATTGCAGCCCGGCCTCTTCCCGGCTGCGCGCGTATTCCGCATAGCTTTGCGACTCTGCAAAGGCCTGCTGCCACCCCGCCTCCAAAGCCTTGCGGATCAGGATTTCAAAGCCAAAACTTGTCAGATCCTGCAGCGGCAAAGACCTGTGCGCAGCGCCCTTGAGATGGGCGATATCGGCCTGAACATCGATCACCTCGGGCAGCGTTTCAGGGCGGGCTTCGGCCACCAGCGCGTAGACGAGCGCCGTCATCCCGTGGAGCGTCTCGGGATAGAGGTCCGCGCGGGCCCGCCGGGGCGTTTCCAGCAGGGCCTGCACATCGACGGTTGCGGCAATCTCATCGGCGACCAGCGCAAATTCAGCCGCCGCAACCGTGCCGACGGTGCCTGCGATCATGGTATTGCGGATGCGGCGGTCCGGAACTGTTTTCAGGATCTGGCTGACCCGTTCCCACGATCTTGGGGTACACGCGATCATATGGCCGCGCCGCAGGGCCTCTTCGGATGTTTCCAGCAAGTCCGGACGGGTGCGGATAAAGGCGGTGACGGCCGGATGCAGCGCCGCCGTGACGGCAAAGCCTTCCAGCCAGTCGCGCGCATCGGGCTGCACGATCATGTGCACCAGCCTGTCGGCAAGGGCGGCCCCCATCTCATAGGCCACAGCGCCATCCTCAACGCTGTTGCCCGCCGCCACGATAAACACCGAGTCCGGCAAGACATGCCGGCCGACCCGCCGTTCCTGCAGCAAGCCATAGACCGTGGGCTGCAAGCCGGGGGCGGCGGCGGTGAGCTCGTCCAGAAACAATATGGCCGGGCGATCGGGATCATCGGGCAGATCCTCGGGGCGATACCAGACCGTGCGCTTGGCTGCGTGATCGTAAAATGGCAAGCCGCGCAGATCCTGTGGCTCGATCGTGGTCAGCCGCAAATCAAACAGCGTGGCGCCATGGCGGTCTGCCAAGGTCTGGACGATCTGCGTTTTCCCGACACCGGGCCGACCATGCAGCATCCACGAGGCGCGCAGCCCTCCGTCTGCCTGGGCCTTCCAGCCTGCATCCAGAACCTCCAGCGCCGCGCCCGCGGAAACAGACGTGGCATTCACACTCATGTGCCGGCCCCTTGCAAATCTGGCCCGGCGACGGGCGCGCCCTCCAGCACGGCAGCCAGCCGGGCATGGGCCGAGACCGACCGCGCCTCAACACGGATTGTCCGCAGGAAGGTGCCCTGCATCAGATTGACCTCAAGCAACGCGCGCTCGCTCAGATCCGCATCGAACAGACCCGCTTGCACGATGGCGCGGGCGGCCGGATCGAGATCAAGCACATGGGGCTTTGGTGCATCAGACTGGATGGTGACAAGCGTGAGCGGGGCAACCCGCGCAAGCTCCGACTGTTCGATCACAAGATGCAATTCCCCCTCAGCCAGCCCCTGCTGCGCGGCAACGCTGCGCAAGATGGCCTTGGCCCGGAAGGCCAGCAAATCCAATCTACGGGCGGCTTCATCGGGGGTGATCAGAACTTCGCGCGCCTTCTTTGACAAACGCAGCACCCGCATCTCGACCACCATGATTGCGGCAACCATCGGAAGCGGGGCATGGGCCACGGCAAGCCCGGCGTCCTCCCAGACGAGGACAACCCCCACGAACGGCAGCAGCGTTACCATGTAACGCAGGAACTGGTTCTCTACCACGATCCGCAGCCATTGCCCGACAGTGGCGCCACGCGGCAGCACCATCACCCTACGGAAGAATTTTCGCGGCAGGGTGCGCGTCTGAAGGATCGAAGGGTTGCGCAGGGTGGACTTGGTCAGGATCAGCATCGCGGTTCCAAAACTCACTTGGGCAAACAAGTAAGGCACACGGCCCCTGCGTCCAGCCGTGCCACCGCTGCGAAGGCGTATGCCCTGACGTCGGGAACCGCAGTGCCATCCAATCGCGCGGGTCCGCCCGCCGCAGGGCGCCATCTTTGGCTAGTCTAGGCGCCGCACCTGCAGCTGGTTGTTATCTGCGCGACGGGTTTCAAAAATCGGGATCGCTTTTACAAGGTCAGAGAACTTGCGAAACCCGTATGTGCGCGTGTCGAAATCGGGGGAGGCTGCCGTCACATGCTGGCCAATTTGGCCGAGCGTGTACCAGTCATCGTCCTGATCGAGGGCATCCATGGCCCGCAGGATCAGATCCCGCGCAGTGTTCAGCTTTTTGAAGTGCGCATCATCCATCTTGCGCCCGCCAGAGCCCTTGGGGGCTTCAGGCTCAACGATGTTTTCGAGAAAGATGAAGCGCTTGCAGGCCTTCCGAAAGGCCTCGGGTGTTTTCTGCTGGCCAATGCCAAAAACATCGTGCCCCTGTTCGCGCAGCCGGCTTGCCAGACGGGTGAAATCGCTGTCGGAGCTGACGAGGGCAAACCCGTCAAAGCGTCCGGAATGCATCAGATCCATCGCGTCGATGACAAGGGCGATATCAGAGGCATTCTTGCCCACGGTGTTGGCTGGCTGGTGATGGGGGACAAGGCCCAGTTCTGCCTGAACCTTGTTCCAGCCTTTCATCTGGTGCGAGCTGAAATCCCCATAGACGCGCCGCACAGCCGCCTCTCCCAAACTGGCGATCTCCTCGAAGATGGCCTCCGCATATTTCGGGGACGTGTTATCCGCATCGATCAGGACAGCGATGAGAGGTGGGCTTGCCTGCGTCATATCACGCCTCCGTGCCAAACTGTTTCATCATGACCAGCGCGTCCACATATCCCTGTTGCGGGTGTTTGAACGCGCCGGGCAGCCGCCCGACCTCGCGAAAGCCAGCCGCCTGCCATGTTGCGATTGCCCGTGTGTTGGTGGCAACGACAAAGTTGTACTGCATCGCGCGAAACCCGCGCTTTGGCGCCAGCTCAAGGGAATGGGCAAGCATGGCGCGGGCCACGCCCCGCCCGCGCGCCTGCACGGCGGTGATGTAGCCACAATTGCAGACATGGGCGCCGCCGCCGCCCTGATTGGGCCGCATGTAGTAGGTGCCCAGCAAGGCGCCGTGCGCGTCCTCTGCCACAAACACCTCATGGCCCGGTGACGTCCAATAGGCACAATAGGCCGCGTCGGGCAAATCCGGGTCGAGCGTGTAGCTGTCACCGGCGCGAAAGACAGGTGTCAAAACCGCGGTCAATGGGGCTTGATCCGCAGGTTCCAACGGGCGGATACGCAGCGCTTGGGGGGTCATGGTGCGCCCGGCCCTGAAAAGGGCCGAGCGGGTGTCAGACGTCGCGCAGAGGCCGCGATGTCAGTACACCACGACCGAGCGGATCGACTCGCCGGCATGCATCAGATCAAAGCCCTTGTTGATCTCGTCCAATGTCAGGGTGTGGGTGATCATCGGATCGATCTCGATCTTGCCGTCCATGTACCACTCCACGATCTTCGGCACATCTGTGCGTCCGCGCGCGCCTCCAAAGGCCGTGCCGCGCCAGCTGCGCCCCGTCACCAGTTGGAACGGGCGGGTCGAAATTTCAGCGCCCGCCGGGGCCACACCAATGATGATCGACTCGCCCCAACCCTTGTGCGCGCTTTCCAGCGCCGCCCGCATCACATCCACGTTGCCCGTAGCATCAAAGGTGTAATCGGCTCCGCCCTTGGTCAGGTTGACCAGATAGGGCACAAGATCGCCCTCCACCTCACTGGGGTTCACGAAATCGGTCATGCCGAAATATTCAGCCATGGCAACCTTGTCAGGGTTCAGGTCAACGCCCACGATTTGGTCGGCCCCTGCGAGGCGCAGGCCTTGGATCACGTTCAGCCCGATACCGCCGAGGCCGAACACAATGGCCCGGCTGCCGATCTCCACCTTGGCGGTGTTGATCACCGCGCCAATACCCGTCGTCACCCCGCAGCCGATATAGCAAACCTTGTCGAACGGCGCGTCGGGGTGGATCTTGGCCAGTGCGATCTCAGGCATCACAGTGTGATTTGAGAAGGTCGAGCAGCCCATGTAGTGCAGGATCGGGTCGCCATCGAGCGTACTGAAGCGGCTGGTGCCGTCCGGCATGACGCCGCGGCCCTGAGTCTCCCGGATCGACTGGCACAGATTGGTCTTCGGATGGTGACAATATTCGCATTCGCGACATTCTGGCGTGTAGAGCGGGATCACATGATCGCCGGGCTTCAGACTGGTGACACCGGGGCCACATTCAAGCACAACGCCCGCCCCTTCGTGCCCCAGGATCGCCGGGAACATGCCTTCGGGGTCAGCGCCAGACAGGGTGAATTCATCCGTGTGACAAATCCCCGTCGCTTTAATCTCGACCAGCACCTCACCAGCACGAGGGCCGTCAAGGTTCACCTCCATAACTTCCAATGGTTTGCCAGCCTGTAGCGCAACAGCAGCACGCGTTCTCATATCCGATACCCTCCCACTTTTTCACAGGCCCCATCTGTCCGGGGCCTGCCGACAGGCTGGTGCAAAACGCGATCGGATTGCAACTCTTTCCGGATCACGACAGCGGGAAAGCGCGGGTTTACCCCGTTAGCGGGAAGCAAAAGGCCGGAGCGCATGCAGCAAATCGCGGTGACATGCACTCAGGACGTCTTGGCATGCAGCCCCTGGAAATGCGCGGCGCACGGGATTTGTTCTTATTTTGTTCTAGGTATAGACTATGCTGACCACTGGCGGGAATCGCCAGCCCTCTCCACATGTCCGTACGTCTCTTTGTCCATGCCGCACAAACGCATACTGTCCCTTTGGTTTCCCCGGCTTGGCGCAGAGCGCTGGCTGCGGATGGCGCGTGGCACAATAGAAGCCCCCCTTGCCACTGTGCGCGAGCACAGCGGCGCGCGCACGCTGGCTGCACTGAGCACCGCAGCCTCCGCGGCGGGGCTGCGCCGGGGCCAGCCCCTGCGGGATGCCCGCGCCATGTGCCCCGCCCTGCTGACACGCAGCGCGGATCCGGCAGCCGAGGCCGCCTTCCTGGCCAGCCTGCGCCGCTGGGCCGGCAAGTTTTCCCCCTGGGTGGCCGAAGCCGGCACGACCGGCCTGACCATTGACCTGACAGGCTGTGCCCACCTATTCGGTGGCGAGCAGGGTGTGATGGAGCAGGTTGGCCTCGATTGCGCAGATTTGGGCCTGACCGTGCGCGTCGGATTGGCCGATACGCCCGGCGCCGCCTGGGCTCTGGCGCGCTATGGGCAGGGACAGGGCAACACGCCCGATGTCGCCCCACACCGTTCAGGCGATGCCATCGACATGGAGGCCTATGCGACACGCTCCCGGGCTGCGAAACGGCGCCACTGGGAGCGGGGCGGTGCCGCACCGACGCATCTGCCATCCCCCGGGGATGGGCGCGATAGCAGCTTTGGGGTTCTGGCCCCGGCGGGGCAGACACGCCAAGCCCTGGCCGCCCTGCCTGTTGCCGCCCTGCGTCTGCCCCAGGATACGGTGGCACAGCTGGCGCGCCTGGGGCTGCGCCGGATCGATGACCTGGCCGGACAACCGCGGGCCGCTCTGGCCCGGCGCTTCGGCAAAGACCTGGTGATGCGCCTCGATCAGGCCTTCGGCACAGCGCCAGAACCGGTCTCCCCCGCACGGGCGCCCCTGCATTTTGCCTGCCGCCTCACCCTGCCCGAACCGATCGGCCTCACCGAGGATGTACAGGCAGGGCTCGACAGGCTTTTGCCAGCGCTTGCAGACCGGTTGCGCGAGAAGGGCCATGGGGCGCGGCGGGTGCGCCTGCAGGCCTTTCGCTGCGATCACCGCTGCGAAACCGTGGAGGTGGGCCTTGCCCGCCCCTCGGCCAACCCCGACAGGCTGCGACCGCTTCTGGCACTCAAACTGGACGATATCGATGCCGGACCGGGCATCGACATGTTGCGCCTGCAAGCCACAGTCACGGAGCCCGTCCACGCCCATCAGCACCGCGGGCATCTCAGCGCCAGCGCAGATACCGCCCAGCGCCTGGCCTCAGACACCGCCCTGGATGATCTGATCGGCCGGATTGGCGCGCGCATCGGGCTTGAGGCCGTCACCCGGCTGCACCCCGGCGACAGCCACCTGCCCGAAAAGACAGACCAGGTGCAGGCGGCAGCCTGGTCCGAGCCCGCGCGGAATTGGCCGACCATGCCGCCCGCACCACGCCCCTTGCTGCTGTTCCGACCCGAACCACTGATGGGCATACCAGACATGCCCCGCCTGCCCGCACGCTTTCAGTGGCGCCGCCAATCCCTGACGATCACGGCGGCCACAGGCCCCGAACGCATCGCACCGGAATGGTGGCTGGACCTGCCGGATTGGCGCACGGGCCAGCGCGACTATTGGCGTGTCGACACGGACCGTGGGCACCGGTTGTGGATCTATTTCGCGCATGGGGACACCCTGTCACCGGGTTGGTTCTGTCAGGGCCGCTTCGCCTGACAAATACGCCCCGCGCCCTGCGCGCAAATTTTCAGCGCTCTCTGGCCTTTCGCGCGCACCCTGCCTAGATGTGCAAAACCTCCGAACCAGCAAGGCCAAACATGCCCTTCACACTTGCCACCTGGAACATCAACTCAGTCCGACTGCGGGCCGATCTCGTCGCCAAACTTCTTCAGGAAGAGGCCCCCGACATCCTGTGCCTGCAGGAGTGCAAAAGCCCGGTGGACAAAATTCCGCTCGAGCAGTTTGCCGCCCTCGGCTATGGCCACATGGTTGCGCGCGGACAGAAGGGCTACAACGGCGTAGCGATCCTGTCCCGCCTGCCCCTCGAGGATGCCGGCGACATGGATTTTGCCAGCCTCGGCCACGCAAGACACGTGGCTGCCCGGCTGACAGATGGCACCCTGATCCACAACTTCTATGTCCCCGCAGGGGGCGATGTGCCTGACCGTGACCGCAACGAGAAGTTCGGCCAAAAGCTCGACTATCTCACAGACATGCGCGACTGGTTCCGGGAGAGCCGCCCGGAACGCGCCATTCTGGTGGGTGATCTCAATATCGCACCGCGCGAAGATGATGTCTGGTCTCACAAGCAGCTGCTGAAAGTGGTCAGCCACACCCCGATCGAGGTAGATCATCTGGCGGAAACCCAAAGCGCCGGCCAGTGGGTCGATGTCACGCGGCAGGATATCCCCGACGGCCAGCTCTATTCCTGGTGGTCCTACCGGGCACGCGATTGGGATGCCGCAGACAAGGGCCGCAGGCTGGATCACGTCTGGGCCACCGCTGATATTGCGCAGTCAGCGCATTCCAGCCGCGTCCTGCGCGCGGCCCGTGGCTGGGAGAAACCCAGCGACCACGCCCCCGTTTTTGCAACATTCGATCTATAGTTCCACCCGTATCCGCGCCCGCTGACCTTGCATCACGGGCCGCGCTACGCCATCTAAACAAGCAACGTCCAGCAGCTTCGGAAAGCACAGACACATGCTCGAACTCGGCCAGTCTTCCGCGACACCCGCAACCGATCTCATCAAAGACACCACAGAACAGACCTTCATGGCCGACGTGGTGGAAGCCTCTCAGGAGGTCCCGGTCATCGTCGATTTCTGGGCCCCTTGGTGTGGCCCCTGCAAAACCCTGGGCCCCGCCCTCGAGGCGGCGGTTCAGGCCGCAGGCGGCAAGGTCAAGATGGTCAAGATCGATGTTGACCAGAACCAGGCCATCGCCGCCCAACTGCGCATCCAGTCGATCCCGACTGTCTATGCCTTTTATCAGGGCCAGCCGGTCGATGGCTTCCAGGGCGCGCTGCCCGCTTCGGAACTGCAGGCCTTTGTCGATCGCGTCGGCGCGCTTGGCGGGGATGATGGTCTGGCCGAAGCCGTGGCCGCAGCCGAGCAGATGCTCGAAGAAGGCGCCGCCGTGGATGCTGCCCAGACGTTTGCAGCCATCCTCGAGGAAGAGCCTGAAAACGCGGCCGCCTATGGCGGCTTGATACAGGCCCATCTCGCCCTCGACGAAGACGAAAAAGCCGCCGCGCTGCTGAACGCTGCCCCCGAGGCCCTGGCCGAGACCGCCGAGCTTGAAGCGGCCCGCGCCCAGCTGGACCTGCGCGCCCAAGCTGCAAGTGCAGGCCCAGAAGCGGAGCTGCGCGCCTTGGTGACAGCCGAGCCTGACAATCTGCAAGCCCGCTTTGATCTTGCCACGGCCTTGCATGCCGCCGATGACGTGGAAGGCGCGATTGAAACCTTGCTCGAACTGTTCCGCATCGACCGCGAGTGGAATGACGGCGCGGCGCGGGCCCAGCTGTTCACAATCTTCGATGCGCTCAAGGCCGATGATCCCCGCGTTTTGAAGGGGCGTCGTAAACTCTCGTCAATGATATTTGCCTAGACCGGATACGGACTAGGTATAAATCATGTTCTCAGCCGCAGATCTGCCCGACACAATTCCTTTGTTTCCGCTGCCTGGCGCGTTGCTTCTGCCCCGCGCCCGGCTGCCGTTGCACCTGTTTGAGCCCCGCTATCTGGCCATGCTCGACGACAGTTTGAAAACGCGTCACCGGCTGATCGGCATGGTTCAGCCGCGCGAAGTGCCGGGGCCAGGCGGCGAACGCAAGCTGCATCAGATCGGCTGCGCGGGCCGTGTTTCCGGCTTTTCCGAAACCGAAGATGGACGCTACATGATCACGCTTGCGGGCATCTCTCGTTTCCGGATCACGGCCGAGGAGGAAGGCTTTACCCCCTATATCAAGGCGAATGTCACCTGGACGGGCTTTGAGCGGGATCTGGGCAGCACTGAAACCGATCCTGACTTCGCCCGCCCGGAGTTCCTTGGCAAGCTCAAGCGCTATTTCGAGGACAGGGGCCTTTCGACAGATTGGGACAATCTCGAGGATGCCGATGACGAGTTGCTGATCAACTCGCTCTCGATGCTGTGCCCGTTCGAAGTAGAAGACAAACAGGCGCTGCTGGAAGCCCCATCCCTGTCGACACGACGCGAAACGCTGGTCACGCTGATCGAATTTGCCCTGCGCAATGGCGAGGGCGGCAAGGTGATCCAATGACCGAAAGCGAACCTCCCAGCGACGTGGAGCCGACGGCGGACACCACTGCGGCAGATGCGCCGCGCAGCATCGCCATCGATCGGCGCATGTTGGAAAGCTTGGTCTGCCCCGTCACGCAGGGCCGGCTGGAGTATGACAGCGCAGCAGGGGAATTGATTTCCCGCAATGCGCATCTCGCCTTCCCGATCCGCAACGGCATTCCGATCATGCTGCCCGATGAGGCGCGCGAGCTCGACTGATCTTGGCGGTTTGACGCCCGCTCAGGCCGGTTGGCCCTGCAGCAGGCGCGGCACATCCCCTGTCAGACCGGCGGCTTCGCGCATGAAACGGCGCCGCAAACCCGGCGCCGCAGTGACCGCTGCCATGCCAAGATCACGCCCCAAGCGTAGCAGTGGGTTATCATTCGAAAACAGCCGATTGAATGTATCTGTGGCAAGGGCAAGGGCCGCTCTGTCAAAGCTGCGCCAAGCACGATAACGCTCCAGCACGAGCGGGCTGCCAATGTCTTCTCCGCGCCGACGCGCATCGGCCAGCACTTGGGCCAGCGTGCCCACATCGCGCAGGCCCTGATTGAGGCCCTGCCCGGCAATGGGATGCACGCCCTGCGCCGCATCCCCGATCAACGCCACACGGTCCGCAACAGTGCTTTTGGCCATGGTCAGGTTCAGCGGGTAACTCCAGCGCGCGCCCGCCAGGCTGATCTCACCCAGAAAATCCCCAAAGGCCGGTCGCAACGCCGACAGGAAAGCCGCGTCATCCCCCTTGGCCAGTTCCTCGGCCTTCGCCGTCCGCTCCGACCAAACGATGGACGCGCGATTTCCCGGCAGCGGCAGGATTGCCAACGGGCCTGCGGGCATGAAGAACTGGTGCGCAATGCCCTCGTGGGGGCGCGCATGGTTCACCGCGCAGACAAGGGCCATCTGGCCGTATTCCCAGCCCATACGCCCGATCCCGGCCCGCTCTGCCGTGCCAGAGCGTCGCCCATCAGCGCCCACAATCAGCGACGCGGTGATGCTGTCCCCATTGGCCAAGTGGACGCGCGCATGGCCGCTCTCGACAGATTGGCCAATCACATCTGCTTCCGCCACTTGGATAATCCGATCATCGGCGGCCAGCGCAGTGAGCAAGGCCGGGCGCAAAAAGCGGTCCTCCAGCATGTAGCCGAATGGGCCTTCCTCCACCTCGGCCGCATCCAGATCGAGCAGCAGCGGGCTTGCGCCCTCCCCCGGCCTGCCATCCGAAGCAATCACCTTGGAAATGGGCTGCGCTTGCGCGGCCACATCCTTCCAGATGCCAATCGCCCCGAGCAGCCGCTTGGAACTGAGCGCCAGCGCATAGGACCGGCCGTCAAAGCCCGCATCGGCGCGCGCGGCAGCGGGCAGCCGGTCAACGATGGTCACACGTAGCCCCGCCTGCGCGGCGGCAAGAGCAAGGGCCGGGCCGTTCAGCCCGCCTCCGACGATGACGAGATCTTGCATATCCATGGCCTGAACTATGGCCTGTGTGGTGGGATTGTCCATCTCTGCGGGGGTGGATAGCATGCCGCAGTCAGCGCAGGGGGATTGCATGCAAGAGTGGCTTTCAATGACCGCAGCAGATTTGGGGCGGGGTATCGGCGCAGGTGAGATTGATCCTGTCGCCCTGACCGACACGTTTCTGCAGGCGATTGCAGGTAGTGATGTTTCAGACAGGATTTACGCCCGCCTCACACCGATGCGTGCGCGCGCCGAAGCCGCCGCAGCCGCAGAACGCGCACGGCTTGGTGTGCGCCGTTCCCCGCTCGATGGGGTGCCGATCAGTTGGAAAGACCTCTTTGACAGCGCCGGCACCGCAACCGAGGCAGGCACCCGCCTTCTGGAAGACCGCGTGCCCCAATCCGACGCGCTTGTTCTGGCGCGCGCAACTGCTGCGGGCATGGTCTGCCTTGGCAAGACCCATCTGACAGAGCTGGCGTTCAGCGGCCTTGGCGTAAACCCGATGACCGCCACGCCCCCCAACATCCACGATCCGGAAAATGCGCCCGGCGGCTCATCCTCAGGGGCGGCGGCGTCCACCGCCCATGGTCTGGCCGCTGCCGGGATCGGATCAGATACCGGCGGCTCGGTCCGTATTCCGGCGGTCTGGAATGATCTGGTCGGCTTCAAAACTGCCCATGGCGCTTTGCCACTCGACGGTGTGGTGCCCCTCTGCGCCCGGTTTGACACGGTCGGCCCCCTTTGCCGCACAGTCGAGGATGCCAACCTGCTGAATGCGATCATGGCAGAGACGGCCCCCGCGGATCTGCGTGGCGCCAGCCTGAAAGGCAAACGACTGGCCGTTCTCAAGACCCTGGCCTTCGACGATATCGAAGGCGCGCCCAAAGCCGGGTTTGACAGCGCTGTGGAACGGCTGCAGGCCGCAGGTGCGCAGGTTGACCGCATCGAACTGCCCTACATCACAGAGGCAAACGGCCTGTCGCCGACCCTCTATCCCGCCGAAGCATACGGCACCTGGAAAGACATGATTGAGGCCAACCCCGAGGCCATGTTTGCCAATGTGCGCGAACGTTTCCGGGGCGGACGCGATGTGGGTGCCGCTGATTTCGTCGCCGCGTGGCAGACGCTTGACAGGTTCCGGGAACAGTACCGCCAAGACACCGCAATCTATGACGCGGTGCTGGTGCCCACCTGTCCGATCATGCCGCCCAACGTGGCCCGGCTGGAAACCGATGTGGAGTACTTTGTGCGGGCCAATCTGCTCACCCTGCGCAACACCCGCATTGGCAATCTGATGGGCCTTGCGGTTGTCACAGTGCCAACGGGCCTGCCCACCACCGGCATTTCACTGATGGTTCAGCCCGGGCGCGAAGGCCAGTTGCTACGCCTGTCTCAGGCGGCAGAGCACGCCCTGTCATAGCGCGGAGAGTGTATGCGGGCGGCAAACAAACCAACATGCCGCCGCCCGTATGGGTCAGGTGCAACTGGCTAGCTGCAGGTCATACACCACCGCGCGGCTGGCCACTTCACCCGCGATCCGCATCAGCCATGGCTTTCCACGATAGCTGCCACGCGCATAGCCCGTATGGCCATCGTGATAGGCGAGGTACTGGTTGCGTGTATCCGTAAGGGCGATGCCGTTCCGTTCGAGGGTCAGGGTCATGTACCAGCCCATAAAGTCGGTCGCGTCTTCGATCCGGTCACGCTTGGCACTAGAGCGCCCTTCAGCGCGGCGGTATTCATCCCATGTGGCGTCCAGAGCCTGGGAATAGCCATAAGCTGAGCTTTGGCGCCCCATCGGGATCACGCCCAGCGAATACCGGTGCGGCGTGCGCGCATCCCCGCGAAACTTGCTCTCTTGGTAGATCGTCGCCATCTGCACGGCCACGGGCACACCCCATTTCCGTTCAGTGCTCTGAAACGCCTTGAGATAGCGGGGTTTATCCCGCGCGATGGCGCACGCGTCCTCAAGGTTGCGGGGGGGCGAACCGCTGCCACCTCCGCAAGCTGCGAGAAGGGCCACAAGACCCAGTGCGCAAAGGAGTCTGCTCATGCCTCTGCCTATGTGTTCGTTTTTTGTTGTGCCAACAATAGCGCGAAACGCAGCGCAAGGAAACAACCGGCTGATCACTTCTGCACCGGGCACGCACCCGGCTCAGCCCACCAGAAAGCCCAAGACCAAGGGCAGGCTGATCACGGACAGCAACGTAGAGATGACGACGAGCCCCGCAACCGCATCCGGATCCGGGCCGTCCTCCTCGGGGTTGCCCGCCTCGCGGGCGCGCAATGCGATCAGATAGCCGGTGACAGCCACGGGCGCGATCATCTGCAACACCAACACTGCCTGCGCCAGTTGGCCAAGGCCGAAACCACGCGCCACAGCGATCGCTGCAGCCACACAGATCACCAGCTTGAGTAAGCTCAGAACAAGGGGGCGCGCAAGATCTCGCACTGCCAACCGGCTGACCGCCGCCCCAAGGGTCAGCAGCATAAGCGGGATCGCCGGTTGGCCAATCAGATCGAGGGTGCGCACGGCAATGGGTGGCAGATCCCAGCCTGTCAGCAGGAAGGCCGCCCCCAGAAAGCAGGACAGGACGATCGGCTCCAGCAGCACGCGGGCGCCCCGCCCGCCCCCTGAGACAACCCAAACGCCATAGGTGAAACTGCCCACCGCAGAGACCGCAAATATGACAATCGCCACCTCCAGCCCGGGCTGACCGAACGCGAACAAAGCCAGCGGCAAACCCAGATTGCCCGTATTACCGAAGATCAGCGGCGCCAGATAGGTTTCTCGCTGCAAACCCGCGATCCGGCACAGCACAACCATGGCAAGGCCGATGGCCACATGTGCCACGATAGCAGCCAGCAAAACCGTGCCCAGCGTCTCTGGTGAAAGCTCCGTCCGGGCAAGGGTGACGAACACCAAACAGGGCATTGCCAGCAACATGCTAAGGCGTGTAATGAAGGCCTGCGGATAGTCATAGCCGAGCTTGACCCAGCCAAAGCCGATAGCCGCAACCGCGAAGATAGGCACGACGACTTCGAGCACTGTCACGATCACGTTCACGGACTGTTTCCCTTGATTTACCGCTGCTCGCATGGACAAACAGTTCAAATTTGCCCTACATCTGAGGGGTAGGGGGTTACACCGTTATGATGTTAAAGCAAGCCAAGTATCACCTCGGACAAGTTGTCCGGCACCGCAAGCACCCCTTCCGGGGGGTGGTGTTTGACGTGGACGCCATGTTCTCGAACACCGAGGAATGGTATCAGTCGATCCCCGAAGAAAACCGTCCTGCCAAGGAACAGCCCTTCTACCACCTGCTGGCAGAAAACGATCAGAGCTACTACGTGGCCTACGTTTCAGAGCAGAACCTTGTCATCGACAAATCGGGGGAGCCTGTCGATCACCCTGATCTGGCAGACATGTTCGGCAATTTCAGCAACGGGTCCTATGAGCTGCATTTCCAGCTGAATTGACCTCTAAAACGACGGTTCTGACGCAAAAAAGGCGCCGGTCCTGCGGCGCCTTTTGCTTTTGAATAGTGCGGGAAGCGCGCCTTAGTAGCCCAGCGCACACCCGTCTTTGCGCGGATCACTCGCCCCTTCCAGAACGCCGGTCTCGGGATCAATCCGGATCGACTGCGCGCCACCGATCGGGCCCTCTGGGATGACCACGTTGTGACCCATGTCTGACAGCGTGGCGCGCACATCGTCGCTGTAACCGCGCTCAACCTGCAGCACACCCTCCGGCGTCGAGAACGACCGGGGCATGTCGAGCGCCGTTTGCAGATCCATGCCGAAATCCACCAAATTGGAAAAGAAGCGGGCGTGCCCCGTAGACTGGTACTGGCCGCCCATCACACCGAAGGGGGCGAGGATGCGCCCGTTCTGGGCCAGCATGCCGGGCAAAATTGTGTGCATCGGCCGCTTGCCCGGAGCGGCCTCGTTCGGATGTCCTTCCTGCAGCGTGAAGCCTGCGCCGCGATTGTGCAGAAGGATATTAAACGTATCAGAGGCCAAACCAGAGCCAAAGCTGTGGAAGATCGAATAGATGAGGGACACAGCCATGCGATCCTTATCCACCACGGTGATATAGATCGTATCCTTGTGAACCGCTTCCGTCCCCGGCGGCGGGGTTGGCATCGCCTTGCCCGGATCGATCAGGGCGGCAAGGGCCTCTGCCAACTCAGGCCGACCAAGATAGGACGGGTCTGCCATGTAGTCGGGATCGGCGATGAAGCGGTCACGGGCGTCATAGGCCAGCTTCGTGGCCTCGGCTTCCAGATGGATGCGTTGCGCCCCCATGGGATCCAGTGCCGCAAGATCAAACCGGGACAAAATGTTGGCCAGCAATAGCGCAGCAGCGCCCTGCCCATTTGGAGGATGCTCAACGATATCCAGCCCGCGATAACTGCCGTTGATTGGGGTTGTCCAAGTGGCCGACGCATCTGCGAAATCTGCTTCCGTATGAACACCACCTGCCGCGCGCAGGGTGGCAAGCATGTCTTCAGCAACTGCCCCTTTGTAGAAGCCGTCACGCCCATCGCGTGCAATCGCCTCCAGGGCTTGCGCCTGCTTGGGCAGCGCAAACCTGTCGCCAGTTCGCGGCGCCGCACCATTTACAAGGAATGCCTCGCGGCCGGGGCCCTGCAAGGTGTCTACAGCATCGGACCAGTCAAAGGCCACGCGGGGGGCAACAGGCACGCCCTCGCGCATGTAGCGGATGGCGGGAGCGAGGCTGTCAGACAGGCCCAGCTTGCCATACCGTTCGGACAATTTGTGAAAGCCGTCTACGGCGCAGGGAACTGTCACCGCATGGGCAGAGCCCAATGGGATTGTCTCATGCCCCTCCGCCCGCAGTGCCGCCGCATCGAACGCAGCAGGAGCACGCCCGGATCCGTTCAAAGCAACCGGCGTCTCAGAACCGGCAGGCTTGACCAGCGCGAAGACATCTCCGCCAATGCCTGTCATCTGTGGCTCACACAGCCCAAGAAGCACGGCGCCCGCAATGGCGGCATCAACGGCGTTTCCGCCTGCTTTCAGGATGTCCAAAGCCACATTCGCCGCAAGCGGGTGTGATGTTGCACACATCCCATTGTCGGCCCAGACGGCCGAACGGCCCGGCATCTGAAAATCTCGCATTCACGTCTCCCTCACGACTGATGCCACAGTTAGCTGGTATACCAGAACGCGCAAGGGTTTCAGCAGACAAATTCCTTGGAAAAACAATTCCTGGAAATGCTGGATGATCAGAATAACCCTCGATGCCAAACCCGGGTGGGGGGCGGAAGGGTTTGGCATCGAAGGGAGCTACAAGAGCTACCGATCTAGGTTCACCTCTGAAACGGTCAGATAGAGGAAGATATCAGGGCGACTTTGCGGCATAAGCCGCCGTTTTATCTCGATCGGACGACCCGAAAAATGAGGGCAACCGCCACAACGCGGTCGCGGCACACCGGAGCCGCGCACCAGCAATCGCGCACAGAATGTCTGCAAAGGGGGAACGGACCGCAGGAGCGTACAGGCGGGATCTTCAGTTTCTTGCGACCGGCAGTCTGAATGTGAATCGGTTGCCTGCCTCCGATCGCTCGTAGTGCAGGGCCTCAGACAAGCGATGGATCAGGAACCAACCAAACCCACCTTCAGGCAGATCTTCGACGGCAATGCCCACAACCTCAGGCCGCTCTCCGTTGGGCATTTCAAGCCCCGGCATTGGCGCACCATCGTCCAACACAACGCAATGCAGCACATCCCGCCCGATCTCGATGGTGACCGACAGGGCGCCATCCGCGCGGTCGCGGAACGCGTGCTCGACCACATTGTTGAGCACCTCCGCCAGCACCAGTTGGATGTTGTCGCGCGCGTCCGGGCACAGGTTCCGCCCTGCCATTTCTGCATCGATCGCATCGAGCGTCACACGCACCTGCTGCAGATTGCCGACAAATGCAAAATGCAAATCAGCCGCGCGATCGCGCGCAACAGCCGGCAGCGGACCAAGGCCCGGGGAATTGTGCGTTGACTGGGACACGGTCACGGCATCTGCGGTCAGGCCACGTTTTCAGGGGCCAAAGCCGCGGCAACAGTTTCGTGGATTGTGAAAACACGGTCCATGCAGGTCAGCTTCATGACCTTGTCAACTTTTGGCGAAAGCGCGGCCAATTCCAAAGGACGCTCCTTACCCAGCTGCTTCATGGCCGCGACGACTGCGCCAAGGCCACTGCTGTCGAGGAATTCCACCTGGCTCAAATCCAGAATGACCCGGCCCGTCCCTTCGGAAACAGCCGCGCGCACCTTGTCCTTGAACTGAATGGCCACGGCGGCATCAATCCTAGGGGCCTGCACGTCTAGCACTGTGGCGCTTTCGAACGCCTTGACGATAATTTCCATCAAACTTTCCTCCGACTGGGAATGTTGCGATTACGCTAGACAGAGATTCTTACCATTCGGTAGATACTGCTCAGGATCAGACAAGTGAGGCGCGTGTGACAGAGATCATCATTGCAGGTGCGGCCCGGACGGCCATGGGAGGATTCCAGGGCGCATTGTCCGAGCAGACAGCCGCACAGATGGGCGGCGTCGCCATCGCGGCCAGCCTTGCACAGGCCGGTATAAGCACGGCGCAGGAGGTGCTGATGGGCTGCGTCCTACCCGCCGGGCAGGGCCAGGCGCCCGCACGGCAAGCGGGCTTTGCTGCGGGCCTCGCAGAGGACGTACCTGCCACGACGCTTAACAAGATGTGCGGCAGCGGCATGAAGGCCGCGATGATGGCCTTCGATGCCCTCGCAACGGGGCAGGCAGACACCATCGTCGCAGGCGGGATGGAAAGCATGACGCAATCCCCTTACCTGCTGCCCAAGATGCGCGCCGGTGCCCGGATCGGACATCAAAGCACGCAGGATTCCATGTTCCTTGACGGGCTGGAAGATGCCTATGACAAGGGCCGGCTGATGGGCACCTTCGCGGAAGACTGCGCAGAGGCCTTTCAGTTTACCCGCGAGGCACAGGATGCCTATGCGATCGGCTCGCTCGAGAACGCTAAGGCGGCGCAGGCGTCTGGGGCCTTTGATGCAGAGATTGCGGAGGTCAGCTGGCAAACGCGGGCCGGTACACATTCTGTGACCGAGGATGAACAACCCGGCCGCGCGCGCCCCGAGAAGATTCCCCATCTCAAACCCGCCTTCCGCGAGGGGGGCACGGTAACCGCCGCCAACAGCTCGTCCATTTCGGATGGGGCGGCCGCGCTGGTCATGGCGCGCGCCGAGAGCGGTTTGCAGGCAAGAGCGCGTGTTCTGGGCCATGCCAGCCATGCGCAGGCCCCGGCCCTGTTTCCCACCGCCCCCGTGCCCGCCGCCCGCAAGCTGCTCGACAGAGTCGGGTGGGATATCTCTGATGTTGATCTCTGGGAGGTCAACGAGGCCTTCGCTGTTGTCCCGATGGCCTTCATGCATGAGATGGGCATTGCCCGCGAAAAGATGAATGTACACGGCGGCGCCTGTGCGCTTGGCCATCCGATTGGCGCCTCGGGCGCTCGCATCATCGTCACGCTTTTGCACGCGCTGGAAACCCGCGGCCTGAAACGCGGCGTTGCGGCCATCTGCATCGGTGGCGGTGAAGGCACTGCGATTGCAATTGAGCGCGCATAATGAACACACATACCACGCCCCACCCGACTGCCGATTGGCCATCACTGGCCAAAACCATTGCCGCACTCGTTGAGGGCGAAGACGACCCGGTTGCCCTGATGGCCACCCTCGCCTGCGAATTGCACCATGCGGACAGCCGCTTTGATTGGACCGGGTTTTACCGCGTGGTCGCCCCGGACCTTTTGAAAATCGGCCCCTATCAGGGCGGTCATGGCTGTCTTGTGATCCCGTTTCAGCGAGGTGTCTGCGGCGCCTGCGCCCGCACGGGTGAGGTGCAACTGGTCGATGACGTGGACAGCTTTCCCGGGCATATCGCCTGTGCCAGCTCAACACGTTCGGAAATCGTGCTGCCAGTCTGGAATGGCGCAGGCGCGTTGATCGCAGTGCTCGATATCGACAGTGACCAGCCAGCAGCCTTCACCGAGGCCGATGCCGTCGCACTGACGGACATCCTGTCTGCCACCTTCAACAGGGTATGACACTGGCGGACTGGAGCGTATTTGCCGGGTTCTGGCTGCTGTTTGTCACAACACCGGGGCCCAATGCCGCAAATTGCATCCGCAACGGCATGACGTTGCCCATGCCCACAGCGATGCTGGGCGTGCTAGCCATCCTGACGCAAGCCACTGTTTTCCTGCTGCTCTCTGCGGCCGGCGTAGCGGCACTGATTGTGGCAGCACCAGACCTGTTCTTTTGGGCCCGACTGATTGGCGCGGGCGTGCTGATCTGGCTGGGCATCCGGGCTTGGCGGCGGGCGGGCCAGTTGGCGATGCCGGCCGCCTCGGGGCGCGGTGTTTATGGGCAGGCACTTCTGATCGCCACGGTGAACGCCAAATCCCTGTCGGGCTATCTTGCGGCGTTTACCCAGTTTGTGGCCGTCGATGTGCCAATCTGGGAGCAAATGGTCTGGATCATGCCCACTGCCCTGACGCTGACCGCACTATCCTACACGGGCTATACCCTGCTGGGAGCCGTGCTGGGCCGCGCAGCCATTGGCGCCTTGGCGCAGACGTGGGTTCAGCGGGTGCTGGCGGCCTGCTTTCTGGCCTATGGCGGAGCCTTGGGCGCCTCAACACTGGCGAGCGTGCGATGAGCGCTGAGTACCAACCACCCGACGTGCCGCTCGACATCCTGCATGACGACCATGAATTGCTGGTGGTCAATAAGCCCCACGGGTTGCTGTCTGTGCCGGGGCGGGGGCCGCATCTGGCAGACTGTCTGCTCAGCCGGGTTCAGGCGGTGTTTCCAACAGCACTGCTGATCCACCGTCTGGACCGCGACACCTCCGGGGTGATGGTGTTTGCCCTGACGCCCCATGCTCAACGCCATATCGGGCTGCAGTTCGAAAAGCGTCAAACCAAGAAGATTTACGTGGCCCGCGTTGCCGGACATGTCAGCGCGCCGTCGGGGCAGATCGATTTGCCCCTGATCGTCGATTGGCCGAACCGTCCGCGCCAGAAAGTGTGCCATGAGACCGGAAAATCGGCCGTGACCGACTGGAAGCGCCTCAAGACGGATGAGCATGAAACCCGCATGCGGCTGATGCCAAAGACCGGGCGGTCGCACCAGTTGCGCGTACATATGTTGGCTTTGGGGCATCCGATTTTGGGCGATCCATTCTATGCAGAAGGGACCAACCTGACCGACTACCCGCGGCTGATGCTGCACGCACAAGAGCTGCGCTTGCGGCATCCGGATGGGGGCAAGGGCATGGCTTTCAAATCCCCAGCCCCGTTTTAGATAGAAACACCCCGCATCCGGCCAGATGCGGGGTGTTTGGTTTTACAAGAAGAAAAAACGGTCAAATCAGTCGGCGCTGATCGTCTCCGCCTCGGCCTCTGCCTCGGCCTGTTCGGGCCGTGGGTCGCGCGGCGGACGACCGATTACTTCCTTGAGTTCATCCAGCTCGATGAAATTGTCGGCCTGGCGCCGCAGCTCATCCGCAATCATCGGCGGCTGGCTACGGATCGTCGACACGACAGAGACACGTACGCCCATGCGCTGCAAGCTCTCGACGAGCGGCCGGAAATCCCCATCCCCGGAAAACAGCACAATGTGATCCACATGCGGGGCAAGCTCCATGGCATCGACGCAGAGTTCGATATCCATATTGCCCTTCACCTTCCGGCGGCCCTGGCTGTCGACATATTCCTTGGCGGGCTTTGTCACCATCGAAAACCCGTTGTAGTGCAACCAGTCCACCAGGGGACGGATCGGCGAATAGTCGTCGTTCTCCAGAAGCGCGGTATAGTAGAAGGCCCGCAGCAGTTTGCCCCGGCGCATGAACTCTTGACGCAGGAGCTTGTAGTCGATGTCAAACCCAAGTGCCTTGGCGGCCGCATACAGGTTCGAGCCATCTATAAAGAGCGCTAAGCGCTCGTCACGGTAGAACATCAAATTTCCTTTCGATATAAGCTCGCGCGGAACCAGAGTGAGTGGCTGCCAGTGCCGCCGAAGCCAGCGGGAAAATAGGGATTTTTTCCAGTGTCACAAGACTATCCAGAGGTTAATATCAGCACAAATCCGCTCAATATGCCAGTTTTTCCGGCAGTAATTGCTCTGGGCGCGAATATCGCCTCGCCATCCGGTCCGCCTGACGCAACGTTATTGCGCGCCTTTGATGCTTTGCCCGGGTCCGGGGTGCGCCTGATTGCACGCTCCAGCCTGTGGCGTACGCCCTGTATGCCCCGGGGTGCTGGGCCAGATTACGTCAATGCGGCTGCCATTCTTGAAACCAGCCTGAGCCCTCAGGCGCTGCTGGATCACCTCCACGCCATCGAGGCCAGCTTTGATCGCGCCCGCACGGGCCGCTGGGCTGCGCGCACCCTCGACCTCGACCTGATCGACTTTGACGGGCGCGTTGAGCCAAGTGCCAACGTCCAAGCCACATGGCGCGCCCTGCCCCCGGACCGCCAGGCAAAGGACGCGCCGGATCGCATGATCTTGCCACACCCGCGCCTGCAGGACCGTGGTTTTGTACTGCTGCCCATGCAGGAGATTGCCCCTGACTGGCGCGATCCGGTGTCTGGTCTGGATGTGACCGCCCTGATCGATCGCCTGCCCTCCGAGGCCAAAGCGGACATCTACCCTGTCAGCGATACGGGCGAATTGCTTTCAAAGAGCGCCGGATTAGGGCGCTGAATCGCTTGTCAAGCACTGATAACTGTTCTATAGCCCCAACTTCCCGCTTTCCCATCGGAGATAATGCACATGGCGCGCGTAACGGTCGAAGACTGCGTTGATAAGGTTCCCAACCGGTTCGAGCTGGTCATGCTCGCATCCCACCGCGCCCGCGAGATTTCTTCGGGTGGCGAACTGACGGTGGATCGCGACAACGACAAGAACCCTGTCGTGGCCCTGCGCGAGATTGCGGATGAAACGCAGCAGTCCGATGATCTGCGCGAGCGCATGATCGAGGCCAACCAGACTCAGATCGAGGTCGACGAGCCCGAGGAAGACAGCATGGCGCTGCTCATGGGCGGTGGCGACGCATCTGACCGTCCCGCCGAGGACGATATGTCCGAAGAAAACCTGCTCCGCCAGTTGATGGAAGCACAGAGCAAGGGCTGACCTCTGAAGGATTTTGCGGGGATAATCACCGCCGACGATCTGGTCGGATTGGTCTCCGCCTACAACCCGGGCACGGATGCCGCGCGCATCCGCGCCGCCTACGCCTTCGGCGAGGAAATGCATCGCGGCCAAAAGCGCCGCTCGGGCGAACCCTACTTTACCCACCCTGTTGCCGTAGCCGCCATCCTGACAGAACAGCGGCTGGATGATGATACGATCATCACCGCACTTCTGCATGACACTGTGGAAGACACACGGGCAAAGTATTCCGACATCGTCACGCATTTTGGGCCCGAAGTGGCCGAGATGGTCGACGGGGTTACCAAGCTGACAAACCTGCAACTGACCTCCTCGGAAACCAAGGCCGCCGAGAACTTCCGCAAGATGTTCATGGCGATCAGCCGGGATATCCGGGTGGTGCTGGTAAAGCTGGCAGACCGTCTGCACAACATGCGGACGATCAAGTACCAGAGCGTCGAGAAGCAGACGCTCAAAAGCCGCGAAACCATGGATATCTTTGCGCCGCTTGCCGGGCGCATGGGCATGCAGTGGATGCGCGACGAATTGGAAGATCTGGCCTTTCAGGTGCTCAACCCCGAAGGCCGCGCCTCGATCCTGCGGCGCTTTGTGAAACTGCGCAATGAGGCCGGCGATGTGATCGAAAAGATCACCCGCGACATGGACTACGCGCTGAAGGAAGCGGGCATCAACGCCGAAGTCTATGGACGTGCGAAGCGCCCCTATTCCATCTGGCGCAAGATGGAGCAAAAAGGGCAGCCCTTCTCCCGGCTCGCAGATATCTATGGCTTTCGCGTCATCGCCAATGATGAGGGCGATTGCTACCGGGCCCTTGGGGCCATCCACCAACGCTGGGCTGCGGTTCCCGGCCGCTTCAAAGATTACATCAGCCAGCCGAAATCAAACGGCTACCGCTCGATTCACACCACCGTGTCTGGCCGGGATGGCAAACGCGTCGAGGTGCAGATTCGCACCCGCCAGATGCACGAAGTGGCAGAGGGCGGCGTGGCCGCGCACTGGTCTTACCGGGATGGCGTGCGCACGGAAAACCCGTTTGCAGTCGATCCGGTCAGCTGGATCACCACGCTGACCGAGACACTGGAATCCGCTGAAAATGAAGAGTTTCTCGAACATGTGAAGCTCGAGATGTATTCCGATCAGGTGTTCTGTTTCACCCCAAAAGGTGAAGTGGTGAAGCTGCCCCGGGGGGGCACTCCGATCGATTTCGCCTATGGCATCCATACCCGTATCGGGGATCGCTGCGTGGGCGCCAAGGTCGACGGGATGCGCGTGCCCCTTTGGACACGGCTGCGCAATGGCCAGTCTGTCTCGATCATCACTGCAGAAGGCCAACGCCCGCAATCCACATGGCTGGATATCGCTGTCACCGGCCGGGCCCGCCAGGCAATCCGCAAATCCCTGCGCGCCGAAGATCGGGCGCGCTTCGTGAAGCTGGGCCGCGAACTGGCCCGTGTTGCTTTCGAGCAAGTCGGCAAGAAGATGACCGACAAGGCGCTGAACATGGCCGCCAGCACCATGGGCATCGGCGATGTAAACGAACTTCTGGCCAAGGTGGGCGCGGCAGAACTGCCCGCGCGGGACGTGGTTGCCCTGATCTATCCGGAACTGGCCAAACACAACGCCGCCGAAGAAGTGGCACGCGACCGTGCTGTGCTCGGTCTCGAACAAGACCAGACATCAAAGCGCGGCCGCTGCTGCATGCCCGTGCCCGGCGAGCGCATTGTCGGCATCACGTATCGTGGCAAAGGGGTTGTCGTGCATGCCATCGACTGCCCCGTGCTCATGGAGGTCGAAGATCAGCCGGAACGCTGGGTTGACCTGCGTTGGCACTCGGGCCCGCATGCGGCCGTCTACGGGGTCTCTCTCGAAATCACGATCGCCAATGATTCCGGTGTGCTGGGGCGCATATGCACATTGATCGGCGAGCAAAAGGCCAATATCAGCGACCTGACATTTGTCGACAGAAAACCGGATTTTTACCGCCTTTTGGTGGACATAGACCTGCGAGATGTTGAACACCTGCATCAGGTCATGACCGCGCTGCAGGCTGAGTCGGATGTTGCAGAGGTGAAACGCGTGCGGAATTCGGAATACAGACCATAGCCCATTGGCTCGGGGGCGGTACGGGCTAGCTTTGGGTCGGGTTAGATTACGAGATGCGGAGGGCGCCCTGACGGGCGATACATGTTCAAAAGGCGGGATCGAAGAACGGTAGGGCGTGCGATGCTCGAAAGCCTTTGGCCACGGGGTGGCTGGGGGCGCGCAGCGCAATATGTCCGCCATCGCCTGCGGCGCCTGCCTGACAGCCCGGAACGCATCTCTCGAGGCATCATGGCCGGTGTCTTCACCACCTTCACACCGTTTTTCGGTCTACATTTCGTGATTGCGGGTTTGCTGGCCTATGCCCTGCGCGGCAACATTCTGGCTGCAATGATGGGCACGTTTTTCGGCAACCCCCTAACCTATCTGCCGATCGGCGTGATCTCACTGCAGACAGGGCATTTCCTGCTGGGCACACGCCCTCCTGCTGGCAAGGACGGGGATGACCTTGGTGACAAGTTCATCGATGCGGGCGCAGAGCTTTGGCATAATTTCAAGGCGATGTTCACCTCAGATGTGGCCCACTGGGATGAACTGGCCCGGTTCAATCACGATGTGTTCATGCCCTACCTGATCGGCGGTCTGATCCCGGGGATCATCGCGGGCATCATTGCCTACTATCTGTCGCTGCCGCTGGTGACGGCCTATCAGCGGCGCCGCAAGGCCAAAATCGCCCGCCGCATCGCTGCCGAAGCCGAGCGTCAGGCGGATCTCCAGGCCCAGGCCTCCAGCGATCAGGATTTGATCCGCGTACGGCAGAGCCGCCTGAAGCAAAAGAAAACGAAGGCGCCCAAGGGCACCAACCTCGCGTAGCGCCGCAAGGCTTCCTCCATTTAAAGAACGAAAGAAAGCTAGGCGCTGGCCCCGGCAATATGTGCCGCGATATGGGGGGCGAACTCTGCCGTGACGGCGTCATAGACCGCGCGCTTGAAGGGCACGATGTTGGCTGACAGTTCCGTGTGCGGCAACCAGCGCCACTCAGAGAATTCCGGGTGTTCAGTGGCGATATTCACATCCGCATCAACGCCGTGGAACGCCATCAATGTCCAGGTTTGTTCCTGCCCCCGAAAGCGGCCCTTCCACAGCTTGCCAATCAGATGCTCCGGCAACTCATAGCGGACAGGCGTCTCGGTGACCGCCAGAATATCCACCTTGTCAGAGGTGACACCGGTTTCTTCCCACAGTTCACGCAGGGCAGCCTGTCGGGCTGTTTCACCGGGATCAATGCCGCCTTGTGGCATCTGCCAAGCCGCCACCTCACTGTCGAGGCGCTGGCCCACGAAGACATGGCCTTTGGCATTGATCAACATCACGCCAGCACAGGGACGATAGGGCAAATGGGAAAATGCATCACTCATGGGAGCGGGATGACATGGGGACGGTCGCAAGGCAAGGGGCGCGCGCGCACTCTTGAGGCCGAGGCTCGGCGTAGCCGTCAAAGCAGTTGGGCGTTGATGGAATTGCAAGCAGACGCAATGAGCACAGGCTGCACCATCGCAAAGATGAACGCTGCCAAAGAAGAAGGGCGGCCTGTGACAGGGAGCCATTCCGTGCGGCAGGACACGGCTCCTACCTGCCTGCCGATCGAAAGGTCGGCAGGCTTCTGTTTTTACGACATAATTTGGCCTGATTTTTGCACCATCAGAGGTTGAACAGCGGGAAGTTCGAACTTCCCGCGGCGAGCGCAGTTTTGTGCCCGCCTGATTTCGTCATTGGTCAGACTGGCCAATCTTGGAGGTGCGCGAGCTCTTTACCCAAAAACGGACGAAAGGACCGAATAAGGTGAAGAGCCTGGAAAACCTTACGCTCGCGCAAGTATATCCTCGCGTGTCAGGCGATACAAATCTCAACTGCTGTGGTGATCCCGACTGCGGAAACTATGGGATCGAACCGGCTCCGGCGAAGCACGCGTGCGTCGGCCGCGGTGCGCGGCCAAGAAGCGGTTGAGAGCCGCCATGGCCGACTCCTCGATCGCGCGTGGCGTCGGTCGCTACAAGATCGAGGCTGAGAGCGGCGACAACCTCTACCGCGAGACCGATACATTCGAGTTCGCAGGCGACCCGCGGGCTTGGAATGACGGTCGCGTCCTGATCTGTCAGCACGTCCGAGGGAATTCGGAATGCGGGGTTCGGACCCGGTTGATTTCGAACGAGGCATTCGAGGAAGAGAGGCACCGATTATGGACACAGAACGGCGCGTTGGAGGGACCCTTCTGTGGCAGCTGCGGCACTGGCTATCTGGAGAAGCCAGAGGAGTTCATTTTCAACGGTGCCAATGGCAAGCCATCGAGAAAGGTCGGCCACAAGAAGGGATCTGTGCCCCGCGCTCGTTCTGTTCGGATAATCCACAAACCCTGCAAGGGGCTGCCTGGCGCTCGCTTCACGGTTTCGAGCGAGCATCGTCGCCAGAAGAAGCGCGACGAAAACATCGAGATCTTGTCCCTGCTGGCCAACGGCACCGGTCTACACGACATCCGCCGTATCCTCCGGACACCGAGAGGCGAAACGGAGCCGGGGATGTCCAGGCTTTACGATCGCATCTTCTGGTTGGAGCGGACCCTCCTGGCCTACGAACAGGCGCAACTCGCGGTATGGCGAAAGCGCGTCGAACGGGAGCGCATCAAGGACGGCAAGCCATACACCCACACTCGCATCGCCCACGACGACATCGTTGTCGGCGTGAACTGGCAGACGAAGATCGATCGTAAGATCACCCAGCTGAACTGCTCGGTCAGCGCTGACATCAGGTCAGGATATGTCTTCCGCTGCGATGTGGATTTCGATCCTACCATCGACCCCTTGGAAGTCATCGAGGATGCGTATTTCGGCGTCGCGCGGGACTCCTCCCTTCGCAAGCATTACCGGAACTCGAACGGCACCTTTACCGCACCTTTACTCCATTTTCAGCGGCCGACAGCGCGTTTCGACGAGCCGGCGCTCTTCTCCGCCGCGGAGAAGCGCCTCCGACACTTCGTGGCGCGGACCATCAAGGCATTCGACGCTGTCGGCGAGGCTCTCTCGCCAGAATCCGATGTGGCGACGCAAGCCGCCAGCGACCGTGCAGACGAGATTGAGCACCTTCGCGATCACTGGTTCAACTTCGTGAAGCACGAGCGCGACAGTCGGAACGCTTTCGATGGCGTGATGACACGAGATACCTACACAAAGGCGGCGTCGCTCGCCTGCCTAAAGTGGATGATCCCGAGCGGCAAGCTCACCCTCGTCGGGGAGAAGGAAGGGCAGATGGCCCGGGTCTTGCCGCACATCTTCCGGGAGGAGATCCTGGCGGATAGGTTCGAATGGGCGATCATCGGTTTCAGGAAAGATGCGCCGATCGACCGTATCCGAGAGAAGCAGGCACAGTTCTCGGAGAGCCTCGCGGCTTGGCGCAAAATGCATCCCCACCAGGCGCCTTGGGAGGCGTTACAGAGCTGGACTTCCGCGAATCTGAGTCCTGCCTACCGCACCGACCCTATCGACCAGTCGAAAAGCTCGCTGGTGGGCCCGAACCTTGCTTCGGCTGCATTCCCGCGTTTGTGGGTCAATAGCCCCATCCAAACGGCCAACGAGATCGACAAGACCGTGGGCTTCCCGATCCTGTCGCCGCGCTATCGCGCCGCCTACCGCAGGCTTGGCATCGACGACCAGATCGACGATCCAGAACTCCGCGCTGCGATCACACGCAGGGTCATCCACGCAACGATTCAACCGACCTCCACCTTCATGAACGCTATCCGCGAGCGCGTCAGTATCATTCAGCGTGCGGGCGGTCGTAGCTCTCGTGTGGGCGCCTCATACATCAACGGCGCCGCCTATAATCCGCGCGTACTGATCGCTCTGATGAATATATGGCGCGTGCACTACAACTTCTTCGACTGGAGACCCTACACAACGCCTCTGGTAGCGGATGCATCACCGTCGGAAGGACCGACGGCAGGACATGCTGGTCCGGCAGGGAAAGGCGAGCAGCTAAGGCGACTCGCGGTGCCGGGCACAGAAAAGGCGATCCTCGTGCCGAAACGGAGCGCCAGCAAGGTCATTAGGACCACGCCGGCAATGCGGATGGGGGTCCATCAGCCGTCGCGGCCGAAGGACACAGGTCGGGAACAAGACGGCGTCAATGAGGAGGAAACCTCGGGCGCAGCTACCCAGAAGAAGCGAGACCGCCGGCGGGACGACCGTCCTCACCTGCCCGACCTCGCCAGGATTCTCTACCAACCGTGGCTTTTTCACGGCACGCCGATGTGGGCAAAGCTCCAGGGACTTTGACTGGTTGCAAGGGAAAGGGGGTGTCAGCAAGTCGAATTGGTCTGCTGTGGTCCCATATTGACCGATGCTGCGGAACGAACGAATGTCAGCTCACACTATCTTCATTTGGTTATTCCTGTGTGGTTGGCTGAGCTTTATGGCTGCGGGTCTCATGGCCGGAGCGTGTAGAAATCATCGATGAGAAGGTCCCAAGAAGCTTCGGTTTTGCAACATTTCACTCGTCGCTGTTGCTCGGCTGGATTTCTCTCCTCGCGAGCGAGCTAAAAGGAGAAGGATCGAACTCGAAACAGGGATCGTGCTGTCCCAGATGGGAGAACCAGAGAAAGCGGTTGAAGCATTTGAGAAAGCCTTGCGTGATGCACGACAAAAGTCGGGGTCGTCGGAACGGGAGCTTCACCAGCGAATGGTTCAAATTAAAGACCGCAATATACGCTGTGGGTGGCGGTCGTTGAGCCGGCACAATAGGAGGTGCCAGTCGCTTGGAAGCTTCCCAAGTGGAGGGTTGCGCAGAGGGTTGCGTATGCGCAAAGTGCTGATCTATTGGCACATAGGGCTTCGCTCTCTGCACGTTAGAAGACAACAACGTTATTGTGGTGTAGGCTTTAATGGAAAATAATATGTGGTCTAAAATTCTCTCTTCGGCACTCCAAATTGTTGGGGTCATTTTCGCTAGTTTTCTTGCGTCGACGGCGGCGGCACAGAACCAGATCACGTACGAAAACGTCATATTTGAACGCAGCAGTACTGCCAATGACCGTAGTTGGAGCAAGCTGCTCTTTACGATCGAGGGGTTCCGCATCGACGGGTCATGTTACCACGATTGCGATATCTCGTTTTCCTTAGACGCAAATAGGATCATCAAGCGCGCCGATTTGAGCGTCACCCAAGATCTTGTTGTCAGTT